>Ga0307429_1000072_pt1 | contig 72533 bp, 68 predicted proteins | sample SalMarWE160230MG_FD_202151 | JGI IMG/M metagenome (GOLD analysis project Ga0307429, IMG submission 202151) | Salt marsh sediment microbial communities from the Plum Island Ecosystem LTER, Massachusetts, United States - WE1603-230 | ecosystem: Environmental > Aquatic > Marine > Intertidal zone >... | reverse complement strand
GCCCGATCTCGGCGACATGGACGTGAAGGATTTCGAGGCTGCCGAGACGAAGGCCGGCGTCAAGATCGACGGCCATATCGTCCTGATCTGCACCGGCCTGCACAAGCGTCACTACCCTACCGACAAGGTGGTGTGGTCGAATCCCGGCATCACCGCCGAAGCGACGCACTGGCTCGCCGACCGCTCGCGCGTGCACGGTGTCGAGGGGCCATCGACCGACCGGCCGAACAGCAATCTGTTCCCTAATCACCGCGTTTGCCGTGACCGCGGTATCACGCACTACGAATGGTTATGCAATCTCGAAGAACTTGTCGGCAAAGGCGAGTTCGAGTTCTCTGGCTTGCCGCTGAACATCTGCAAGGGCAGCGGATCGCCGGTTCGTGCGGTGGCGTTTCTCGACTGAGGAGACGGGGGCGTGACGATCGGAGAGGCGATCGGCAAGCGGAGCGATGCGAAGGGCTGGCACACGGCGCCGGCGAGAAGTCGTTTCGCGTTTATGGGCGCGCTGGAGATGCGCCGCCTGATCCGCGGCCGCGAGGTCTCTCCGGTCGAGATTGTCGAGGACGTGCTTGAGATGGCGCAGGCGTCCCAGCCGGTGCTCAACGCCTTCGTAACCATCACGCCGGAGCTTGCGCGCGAGGCCGCCCGAAAGGTCGAGCGGGAGATTGCCGCCGGCGAGGACAGTGGCTTGCTCACCGGGCTGCCGCTCTCAATCAAGGACCTCACTGCAGTCAAGGGCGTGCGCTTCACCTCCGGATCGCTCACGCTTGCCCATTTCATTGCGTCGGTCGATTCGCCGGCCTCCGAACGGGTAAAGGCCCACGGAGCGGCGATCATCGGCAAGACGACGACCACCGAATTCGGCTGCAAAGGTTCGAGTAACAGCCCGCTCACCGGCGAGACGCGCAATCCCTGGAATCTGGCCAGGACGACGGGAGGCTCGTCGGCCGGCGCAGCGGCAAGCGTTGCGGCGGGCATAACGCCATTCGCGCTCGGCACCGACGGCGGTGGCTCAATCCGCATCCCGACCTCATTCTGCGGCCTGTTCGGCATCAAGGCGCATTTCGGCCGGGTGCCGGTGTTTCCCGTCGCCGCGACGCCGACGCTCGCCCATGTCGGGCCGATGGCTCGCAGCGTGCGCGACGCGGCCCTGCTGCTCGCTGCGATTTCCGGGTTCGACGCACGTGATCCGGCAAGCGTGGCGGCCGAGGTACCGGACTATCTCGCCGCGTGCGAGCGGTCGCCGAAGGGGCTGCGCATCGCCTGGAGCTCCACGCTCGGCTATGCGCGACCGAGCGCCGAGGTCGTCCGCATCGCGGGGGAAGCGGCTCAGGTATTTGAAGGGCTCGGCTGCCGGGTTGAGTGCCTCGACAAGGTGTTCGACGATCCAATCGACCTCTGGATGGCCGAATTCTATGCCGGGGTCGGCACGCGGCTGAAGAAAACGCTCACCGAGCAGCGCGACCTCATCGATCCGACGGTGGTCGGGGTGCTTGACCGCGCGCTCGACCAGACCATTGACGAATATTATGCCCGCGTGTTTGCGCGCTATGAGTTCCGCGAGCAGGTGCGCCAGTTCTTCGAGCGCTACGACCTTCTGCTCACGCCGACCACCTCGGTCACCGCATTCGATCTCGGCCGCGACATTCCGCCCGAGCTCAACGGTGCCAATATTGTGTCCTGGGTGGCCTACACTTATCCGTTCAATCTGTGCGGCCTTCCGGCCGCCTCGATCCCCTGCGGCTTCACGCAGTCAGGCCTGCCGGTCGGCCTCCATCTCGTCTCCGGGGCGCTGCGCGAGGTCGATATCTTCAGCGCGGCCGCGGCGTTTGAAGCTGCGCGGCCGTGGGCCGACAGAAAACCGGAACTCGACGAATTGTCCGCGGCGAACACCGGATGCCAGGTGCCGCGGGCGTAACGTGGAAGGGCCTCGTCAACAAGGGAGAGAACGATGAGTCGATCGACACGGACCATACGGCTCGCCGCCGTTGTCGCGGCGGTGAGTTTCGGCACAATCGGTGCTGTACAGGCGCAGGATGTCAAGCTCGGCTTTGCCGGCGCGTTGAGCGGGCCGGCATCCTTCGTCGGCATAGAGATTAAGCGCGGCGCGGAAATCGCAATCGACGAGATCAACGCGAAAGGAGGCGTAAAGGGCCGCAAGCTCGTGCTGATCTCGCGCGACGATGAGCACAACCCGGTGAAGACCGTTGCACAGTACCGCGAACTGGTCGAGCGCGAGAACGTCGTCGGCATCCTCGGCGCGACCAATAGCGCTTCGATGCTGGCGGTTGCCCCGATCGTCAACGATACGCTCAAGGTGCCGGTGATCTGTCCGGCCACCGACGCCACCGCAATCACCGAGAACGATGCACAGAAGCAAGGCCGCGACAACTACCTGTTCCGCGTCGGCATGTACGGCACCGGGCAGGGCAACTTCATGGTCGATACGATGGTGAAGAAGTTCGGCCACAACAAGGTCGGCCTGCTGACCTGGACTGGCGGCTGGGGCGTGACCGGGCGCGGCGAACTGCGGCGCCGGCTCAAGGAGGACGGCTTGACGCCGGTTGCCGATGAAACCTTTGACAATAACGACACCGACATGACGGCGCAGATCATCAAGCTCAAGAACGCCGGCGCGCAGAGTATTCTCAACTATGCGCTCGTTCGCGAGAACACGTTCGTCGTCAAGACCAAGGAAAAACTGAACGATCACACACCTTATGTCTCGGCCTGGGGCATCGCCGGCCCGGCGTTCTGGAAAGCTGCCGGTAATTCGGCGGAAGGCGTGCTCACTAGCACGACGGTCACCATCGACGGCCCGCAGTCGCCGGAGCGCAAGGCTTTCATCGCTGCCTACAAGAACCGCTATAAAGAAGATATGAGCGCCGCCGTGTTTGCCGTTGGCGCCTATGATGCGGTCTACCTGTTTAAGACGGCAATGGAAAGCAACGGATTCGAGCCGGCGAAGATTCGCGCAGGACTCGAAAATATTTCGCAGTTCAAGGGCCTGATCAAGAAGTTCACCCGGCCGGTCTTCACCAAATCGCGCCACAACGCGATGACGGAAGCCGACATGATCATGGCACGCTGGACCAACGGGAAGCTGCTCGAGGTCAAATTTGACAGCAAGGGTCCCTATGTCGAGCTCGACGAGCACACCAAGAAATACATCAACAAAGTCACAATGGAGCTGCTCTAGCAGAGTGGTCTGACGGGCCCGCGCCGGACTGGCGCGGGCCCGTATGTTTTTCAAATTCGAATCCTCTATGGCGCCGAATGTATTTCTTCTTTCAGATTGCGGTTAGCGGAATCGCCACCGGGGCAATCTATGGGCTGATCGCGGTCGGCTACAGCCTTACCTACATGACCACCAAGGCGCTGAATTTCGCCCTCGGCATGTGGGTGATGCTCGGTGGCATGCTGACATATTCGCTCAACGTGCAATACGGAATGCATCCGCTGCTCGCACTGCCGATCGTGCTGTCGCTGCTATTTCTGCTCGGCCTTGTTGCAGAGCGGTTCTCGGTCTATCCATTCCTGCGCGCCGGCAGTGATGTTTGGGTGATGAGCACGCTCGCAGTCGGTTTCCTGATGATCGACTTCGCCGAAATCTTCTGGGGGCGCAATCCGACACCGGTTCCGCCATTCCTTGGCAAGGAGCCAGTGTATTTTGGCCCGATTTCGATCCTCCCGCAGCAGCTTTTGATCGTCGGCGCCGCCTGCATTGCTTTCATTGCGCTCGATTTCTTCTATCGCCGCACGCTCTCTGGCAAGGCGTTCCGCGCCGTCGCTCATAGTGGCGACGTTAGCAGTCTGATGGGAATCAATCCGCGCCGCATCGAGGCGCTGTCCTATGCATCCGCTGCCGCGCTCGCCGGCTTTGCCGGTTTTCTGGTTGTGCCTTTGACTCTGGCCGAACCGCAACTGGGCACCGTGCTCGGTCTCAAGGCGTTCGCCATTGCCATCATCGCGGGACTTGCCGCCCCGAGGGGCATTCTGATTTGCGGCCTGCTATACGGCGCCTTCGAGGGTCTCGTTTCCGGCTATCTCTACACCGGCATCCGCGACATCCTCGGCTTCAGCATCATGATCATTGCGCTGTACCTGCGGCCGGAGGGTCTTTTCGTTACCGGCCAGAAGGAACGAGCCTGATGCGCGCTGGCACCCTGCTTGCCGCATGCGCCGTTGCCGTGCTGGCGGCAATACCAGTTATCGCCAGCGGGACCTACTACACGTTCCTCGGCATCATCGTGTTCATTTATGGCATCGTCGCCATCGGCCTGAACATACTCAGCGGCTATGCGGGACAGTTTTCGCTCGGCCATGCCGCTTTCATGGCGATGGGCGCCTATACGACCGCGATCCTGACCAAGGCGCTTGCTGCAGTACCGTTTTTTGCTGCCAGCGGCCTGCATATCTGGATCGGCGTGCTGTGCGGCACGGTGATCGCAGCACTTTCCGGCATCGTGCTGGCGGTTCCCGCCCTGCGCGTACGCGGCCCTTATCTCGCAATGGTGACCATAGCCTTCGGCTGGGTCATCTGGAAGATCCTGCAGGAATGGGTCGCCGTCACCGGCGGCGACCTCGGCATTTCGTCGATCCCTAAGCCGCAGATCGGTCCGCTGCGGCTCGATACCGGCAGGTTCTACTACGTAGTAATGGCGTTCTTCCTCGCCGCGCTCGCCGTGCAGTACCGGCTGATCTATTCGGCCTTCGGCATGCGGTTGCGCGCGGTCAAGCACAGCGAGATTGCCGTCGCCTCGGTCGGCATCGACGTCTACCGTCTCAAGGTGGTGGTTTTCGTGATCAGCGCGGCTTTTGCCGGATTCGGCGGAACGCTGTTTGCGCATCAGCAGAACTACATCAGCCCGGACAATTTTCAGTTTTTCAGTTCGGTGTTTTTCCTGCTCGCCGTCCTATTCGGCGGCGCCGGCACGATGTTCGGGCCAGTGATCGGTGCCGCGGTGCTGATGCTGCTGCCGGAAATGCTGCACGATTTCGACAAGTACCGGCTGATCGTCTACGGCGTGCTCATTTTGGTCACGCTCAACTTCTTGCCGCGTGGCGTCATGGGGCTGTTCGATTATCTGCACCTCCACCGCACGCCAAGTAGGCCAGCGCCGGTCGGGGACAGCGCCGATCTGGCCCCGACCGCCGGTGCCAAGCTTGCGATCAAGGGCGTCTCGCGCGCCTTCGGCGGCTTGCAGGCCCTGGGCGACGTAAGTATCGATGTCGCCGGCGGCTCAGTCCACGCCCTGATCGGGCCGAACGGGGCCGGCAAGACTACGCTAATCAATATCGTCTCCGGCGTTTATTCCGCCGATGCTGGCGAGGTGCGCCTCGACGGTGCGCGGCTGCCGTGCGATTCACTGGACGTCGCCGCGTGCCACGGCATCGTGCGCACTTTTCAGACGCTCAAGCTTTTCGGCGACATGACGGTCCTCGAGCACGTGCTCATCGGCATGGCGCGGCATTCGCGTGCCGGGCTGTGGGACTTGCTAATCCGCTCCCGCCGCGACCGCAACGAACGGGAGGCGCAGCTTGCGGAGGCGCGCGCCCTGCTCGACCTCCTCGGCATCGCGCATTTGGCCGAGGTGCCGGCAAGCGATCTGGCCTACGGCCACCGCCGGCTGGTCGAGATTGCGCGCGCGCTCGCCGTGCATCCACGCATTTTACTGCTCGACGAACCGGCCGCCGGTCTAGTGGCGGAAGAAATCACCGCGCTCGCCGCCGTCATTCGCCGACTCAAGGCCATCGGGATGTCCATTCTGCTGGTCGAGCATCACATGGAGCTCGTGCTTAATGTCTCCGATCGGGTCACCGTCCTCGATCACGGTGCGGTGATTGCCAACGGGCTGCCCGGCGACATCTGCCGCGACGAAAAGGTGATCGCGGCTTATCTAGGGTCGTCCCGTGAAGTTGCTTGAAGTCGAAAATCTACACGTCGGTTATGGCGAGCTTGAAGTGGTGCACGGCATCTCGCTTTCTGTCTCGCGCGGCGAGATCGTGACCGTTCTGGGCAGTAACGGCGCCGGCAAGACCACCACGCTCCGCTGCATCGCTGGACTGATCACGCCGGGCGGGGGCCGCGTGACGTTCGGCAGCTCCCGTATCGACGGCTGGGCCGCCCATGACATCGCCGCACGCGGCCTTGCCCTTGTGCCGGAGGGACGTCAGCTTTTTCCCGAGCACACAGTGCTGGAGAACCTGCAACTCGGTGCTTACCGCGCGCTGCGGGCCGGCGGGTGGGCCGAGTTCGAAAGTGCTCTGGCCGAGGTCTTCGAACTCTTCCCGCAGGTGCGCGAGCGGCTCGATCAGCCGGCTGGCGTGCTCAGCGGGGGCGAGCAGCAGATGGTCGCGATCGCCCGCGCGCTGGTCGGACGCCCGCAACTGCTGCTACTCGATGAGCCGTCGCTCGGCCTTGCCCCGATCGTGGTGCGCACGATTTTTGACACCTTCACTGCGCTCAAAGCGCGCGGGCTGACCATTTTGATTGTCGAGCAGATGGCTTGGCTTGGGCTCGAGATCTGTGACTACGCACATGTTCTCGAGAACGGCCGGATTATGCTGTCCGGCCCGCCAAAGGAACTCGCCGCCAACCCGCGCGTTATGCAGGCCTATCTGGGCGGTGCCACGTAGTTCCTGCGCTGCGATGGCGCACACTGTCCGCGGGTTGGCCAGCACTTCTCTCGCACATACCGGCCGAACAGCAACCTGTTCCCTAAGCAGCTGCCTATTTTGGTCGAGATGGATCCAAAGCAGACATGCGGACATTTCATTTTGCACTGTCAATGTCCGCTTTTGGGGGAATAGCGGACATGACTTTTTGCGGCGCGAATGTCCGCTTTGACCCGAAGCCGACCTGAAGAGGGACCTAAAATAATCTCGTAGCGCCATCCACAACACACCAACATAGAAGCACTTCCTACGCTCGCGCCGCGCGCGCTGCGGACGACGACAATCGAATATACTGCAGAGCCGTCGCCACTTCTCTAGACTAAGTTTACCACAGACAGGCAAGCAGTTGAGGGATGGACGATGGTTTATGAGAATCCGGCACGGGTAGAAGCGAGGATTAAGCAGCTGACGCGAGAGATAAATGAGATTAACAGGTTCCAGAGTTCAACCAACGCGATAGCGTTGCGTGGTGAGAAGAACTGTGAAGTCCTTGTGAGTCCCGACTTGCCAAGGCCAGGCGCCGCGGACGGATGCCGTCTAAAATTGTCATGGCTAACTGACGAAGGTACCGATTGCGGCAATCGAGCCCCGCGATAGAAAGGTTTTCTATTTCTAAGGACGGCGGACTGCTCATCCATTAATTGATTTTCTCCTACATACGTTCGAGCGGTAATGAATAAATGCTTGCCATTATTGGTGTGAAAATCTCTGAGGTCGTCGATGATCGCGCCGTGCGGCGCCTTAAAACAGCGATACTATTTGGGGCAATTGAAGGCGTGTAAGATTTTGCACGGCCAGCCACCAGACCTCATAGCGTCGTGCGTACACACACTTTGCACTTAGTAGCGCTGCCAACCCGTTCTGCTTCAAGTAAACAATGACCTCGCGACACTGTGCCGGCGGCCCGTAATCGCTGACCCAATAATACTCGGGCAATTTATGGTACCTAGGAAAATCAAGCCGGGACATCGGGCGAGCCATGAACAAGATCCCTGCCGATAACAGCGCAAGCAGAATCCATCTCAACATGGATGCGCGCTTTCCTCCCGCCGCTGTCTTGCTGGCCCCGCATCTTGCGACTTAGAAGGAGATTTGCCAAGCGCGCCACGTTGATTTTGTCGGACCTGGCGACGTTCCGGCCCACACAATTCAACGCCACGTCGAAACCGTTTTGTGCAGAGATTCGTGAACAGCGCCCACGAGCTAGCAACAAAGACAGGAAAGCCGCAGAGGGCGCAGCAAGCTGGATTGGCCGCCGGGTTTGTGGCGCCCACCGCGCGAAGCTAAAAATCAATTCAAACCCAGCGGCTTTCGTGTCGGACTCCGGGCGCTACAACTCCCTACAAAAATCGCGTTGCGCCTCTGGCGCTTCGCCGCCGTAATAGGCGGGTCAAGCCGAAAGCTTGAGGCGAGAGCCGAAGGCCGTTCCGGTCAGTCGGCTTCCTCCAACCTGGTCCGGGGGCCGCGCGTGCATGTCCGGGGCAAAAAGCCTAAAGACGCGCGGGGCTCACTCTCGCGAGTCATTTCGCCCCCGGACTTGCAATCTGCAACGAGGAAAGCATGCGAACAAACAAAACCGATCACGCTGTCGGCATGCTCAATATACAAACGCGCTCAATTTGTCACCACCGGGCCGAGGGGCCATGGGACCGAGATCCAATTCCAAAAATTTCCGATGTAATCGGCTCTCGGGCCAACCGAATGCTGTGTTTCATGATGCGCCCCAACATTCTCGGGATTTTTTCAAGCCCTCTCCTCATCCGTAGACTGCGCGCTCTAACCGGGCAGGCTAGTATTGCGGATTTTAAGCCCCACAGCCGGCTGGAGAGAGCCGAACGGTGGGAAGAGCAGAAGCGGAAAATCTTCGGCCGTGATACGAAGCGGAAGACGATTGCGCGCAAACGCGAGCGGCGGTGACCTTGGGTCTCAACGCTCTGATATCCTCGGGTCCCTGCGTGTGAGACCGTAGTGAAAGTGGCTAAGGCGGACACATGTGGGCTAGGCTTAAGCGAGCGATATTGGCTAGTTGGAGAGAATGGCGGCGTGAGCCGGGAAAACGGCGAAAGGTTCCGCCGTCCTTAGAAATAGAAAACCTTTCTATCGCGGGGACTACGTGGCGCTTCAGTCCTGCAGGATTCATTGTTCTCGCGGAAACATATCTCGACACCGCCCGCACGGCTCCGCTAGGGAAAAACAACTTTAATCCGGCACGCACGTTTCTCGCCGGGCACTCTATCGAGCTAGGGCTTAAAGCCTTTTTGTCTCTCAATGGCGCCAGTTTAGTTGAACTAGCTGGCGGACCTTTCGGTCACCGGCTTGATTTACTTTTGGAAGAGGCCGAGAAAATTGGTTTGAATCAATCCGTCGCACTGTCGAAAGAACAAGCCGAGGCAATCCGATTTGCTTCGCATTACTACTCGAATAAGATTCTTGAATATCCCGCGCTTTCAGAGGCCGTGCGGGCGTATCCCAAGATGCCAAACACAGATTTGTTAATTTCCGCAGCCGGGGCCCTGGTGTTAGGCCTTAAGCAGCGATGCATCGAAGCAGCCTGATGCGCTGAGTAGGTGGTTAGAAAGTGATTAAGGGGGCCATGAGACGGAAGAGCGGACATTCACTCAACTAAGGGACATGACCGATCCTGAGGCTAAGCCGAGCAATGGTAGTGGAATCGTTCGATCTCCTGGCGCTGGTACACCCGGCCCACCGAGGTGATGGTGGCAATCTCCCGCCGAGATTCCGGGAGCCGATCCCACGCCATCTTGGCCTCCTGCAAGGAGTAAAATTTCTCGGTTTTAGCGCCGTGATCCATCTGCGCTGCGCCAGAGGCGTCCACGTACAGCGGCGCCGTCGTGACCAACCCACGCTGCGCATCCTTGATCAGCCGGTCGAAGAGTGACGCGCCTTCTGCATCTCCCGCGAACGCGAGCTTCTGCTTGATCTGGCTCGCCCCCGTCAGGTCGATCATCTGCAACGGATGGCCGGGTGCGCGGAAGTTCACCACGGGCATTTTGGACGTGTCGTGCCCAACATCAAAATCATAATCAGCATCTGGAAGACCGTGGTCTTTGAAAATTTCAGAACGGCTGATTGGAGAGCCGTGCGCGATCGGTCGATGAGGATGACCGCAATGCAGTGATTTTCATACATGGGTACAATGTGTCTTTTGAAGAGGCCGCTCTGAGAACCGCGCAAATTGGATTTGATCTTTCACCGAGCGGCCATAGCAATGAAGCAAACGATCGTATTTTTCGGTGGTGCAAAACGCCTTCAAAGTTGTCGGCAATGACACTCGAGCCGCTCGCAATGTGATCTCCGACTCTCGCGGCATGGGTGCTGGGTCAAAGTGATCGACCGCGAAAAGCTCCGACCAAGCGCGCTCGAACCAGCCTAGCTCGTCTGCTGAAACGACGTCCCCCTCAAATCCCCAACCGTAGAAGCTACGCTTCCTTTTGCCCATCGGGGTTCTCCATGGTGGTGGCAGAGCTGGTTGCTCGATGGCTTCTGGGCGCGACGAGGAGGTGATCAAAGATCTGCTGAAAGTGAAACAGCGCGGAGAGAAGATGGAGGCGGGGCTCATTTGGCCGGCACCGGATTTCGATTGCCTTGGCACGTGCACGGGCATGGAAAAATTTTGGGTGCGCGGCCGTGCTTCCCCGGTGCTTCCCCGCACCGGAATTGAGGTGCGTGACGTTCGAGCGTCGTAGAAAATAATCAGATTTGTAAGTGGCTTAGGTGGTCGGGGCGGCGGGATTTGAACCCACGACCCCCTGTCCCCCAGACAGGTGCGCTAACCGGGCTGCGCCACGCCCCGACCGGAACGGCGTGAACTATAGGGATGCCTCCGCGCCAGTGCAATCGCGCCAAATCGCGCGCTCGCTATCGGCTGCCGCTAGCGGGCGGCGTCGCGCAATGAGCCGCGGATGGCGACGATAATATAGAGCACGGCGACGGTGACAAAGGCGCCCGCATAGGCCGCCAGGAACCCGACCACATCGAAATCTGCGATGCGGGCGACCGCAACGGCCGTCGTCATCACCAGGATGTTGACGATCGACAAGCGGACAATCTCGCGGAAATAGCCGGTATGCTGGAGCAGGAAATTCGGCGCCGACTTGGCGGCAGCGGTGGTCAGCAGCACGAGCAGTATCGGAACCGCCGCGGCCGAACGGCCATAGGAACAGCGGTGTCTGATTGGCGTTGAAGCCGAGCACGATGCAGGGGGTGACGCCCGCCGGGGCTCCGATATGGCGTTGCCAGAGCTTGAGGAAGTCGTAGCGTTGGTAAGGGGTGGAGAGGCTGTTAGCCTGTTCCAACGCCCGCCAATGCGGCTCGGTGGCGGCCATGTCCTCGATGATCTCGACCCGCGCAATACGGCCGTCCGCAACCGGCATGGGCCCGTCGGCGGCCAGATGGGAGCGTAGCGCAAGCACATTCATGGCGATGGCGTCGGACCAGATGGCTAATCTTGGCTACAGGTTCGCAAACATTTCTCAATAAAGAGTTGGAATAATCGGCAGAATTGACCTGGGGCATGAAAGAAGCGTGGCAAACTTGAGAAAAACCATCATCCGCAGCGGAATGGAAACGCTGTATTTCAGCGGCATGCATCAGTTGATGCGCCCGCTGCTTGGCGGCGTTGGCGTCATCCTGACGCTCCATCATGTTCGCCCGGCACGCCGCGGTGCATTCCAGCCGAACCGACTCTTGGAAATAACCCCCGAATTTCTGGAAGAGCTGTTGTACAAACTCAAGGGCGGGCACCTCGACGTGATCACGCTCGACGAAATACACCGCCGCTTCATCACCGGCGAGTTCAAGCGCCGCTTCGTCTGCCTTACATTCGACGATGGCTATAAGGATTTTAAACTCTGGGCTTATCCATTGTTGCGCAAATATGAATTGCCATTCGCGCTCTATATCGCCACCAGCTTTCCCGATCGGCTCGGCGAGCTGTGGTGGATTGCGGTCGAAGCGGTGATCGCGCAGAACAGCCGCATCGGCCTGCTCGTCGACGGCAAGGAGCAATTCTTCACATGCGGCATGGTGAGCGAAAAGCGCGAGCTATACAACGCCGTCTATGGCTACCTGCGCAGCATGAAGACGGAAGACGAGTTGCGTGCGGTGGTGCGCGATCTGTGTGCCCGGTACCGGGTCGATATTGCCACGTTCTGCCAGGAATTGTGCATGGACTGGCAAGAAATCGTCGAGCTTGCCGCCGACCCGCTGGCCACCATTGGCGCCCATACCATCAATCACAAAATACTCAAGAAGCTGCCGGACGAAGCCGCCGTGCGTGCGGAGATGGCCATGAGTCGCAGCGTGCTGGAGGCGGCCTTGGGCAAGCGGCCGGATCATCTGGCCTATCCGGTCGGCGATGCCACCTCCGCCGGCCCGCGCGAATTCCGCATCGCCTCCGAACTCGGCTTCAAGACCGCCGTCACCACGCGGCCGGGCGTGCTGTTCAAGGTGCACCGCGATCACCTGACCGCGCTGCCGCGCATCTCGGTCAACGGCGAATTCCAGCAGCAGCGCTATCTGAAAGTGCTGATGTCGGGCGCCGCCACAGCCATGTGGAACGGCTTTCGCCGCGTCAACGCGGCTTAGCTCTTAGCGCATGATCCCGAAATGTGGGAACCGGTTTTCGGACAAGATCTTGCGCAAACGCTAGACTCTATCCGGCCGCACCATCCATTTCACCAGCAGCATCGCCGGTAGGACCCAGCCGAGCCCGGCGACGACGTAATAGATCGCCGCCACCAAGCCGTTGATGTCGGTCAGCACCGACTGCGCCAGCGCCATAGCGAGCAGGCTCCAGACCATCGCCAGCAGCAGCAGGCCGAAGGCGCCGATCAGTTTGCGGGTGCGAATCGACATGGCGGCTTTTCGTTTAGCGTCATTTGCAGTGAGGCAGGCCTGACTATATGGTCCGCGCCGTCTCCTGCAAGCAACCCATTCCATGGCCGAGCCGACCTCAGTTTTGACCCACCACGCGCGCGTCGTGCGGCTGTGGCTGCTTTGCGTCGCTGCCATGATCTTCCTGACGCTGGTGGTGGGCGGTGCCACGCGGCTGACTGAATCCGGCCTCTCGATCACGCAATGGAAGCCGGTTACCGGAGTCGTACCGCCGCTGTCGAATGCCGCCTGGCAGGCGGAATTCAACGCCTTTCAGGCGATCCCGCAATTTAAAGACCTCAATCGCAGCATGAGCCTGGATCAGTTCAAGGTGATCTACTGGTGGGAATGGACGCACCGCTTGCTGGCGCGCGCGACCGGCGCCGTGTTCCTGTTGCCGTTTCTTTATTTTCTGTGGCGCGGCTGGGTACCGCCGCGACTGCGCATCCGGTTGTGGGCGATCTTCGGTGCCGGTGCGTTTCTCGGGTTTGTCGGCTGGTGGATGGTGACGTCGGGGCTCGCCGGCTCGGGACGCGTGAGCGTGTCGCAGTATCGGCTCGCCTTTCATCTGACGCTCACCTGCGCGATCTATGCTGCCGTGCTGTGGACCGCGCAGCAGATCACACCGCAACCGCCGGTCCGGCAGCCAGCGCGGCTGCGCATCGTCGCGGTGGCGATCGCCATTTTGGTACTCTTGCAACTCTATCTCGGCGCGCTGGTCGCAGGGCTCAATGCCGGCCTTGTCTTTAACACCTGGCCGTCGATCGACGGCTCGTTCGTCCCGGATCCATCGCGCCTGTGGTTCATCGCACCGGCCTGGCGCAATCTGTTTGAGAACACGCTCACCGTGCAGTTCGATCACCGCATGATGGCCTATGCGATCTGGCTCGCGGCGATGTTTCACGCCAACGACGCCTGGGACATGCGGCGCGAGACCGCCGGCGCGCTGATTCTCGCCGGCGCGGTCACCTTGCAGGTTGCGCTCGGCGTCGTCACACTGCTGGAGCAGGCGCCGATCGAGCTGGCACTCGCGCATCAGATGGCGGCGATCCTGGTGTTCACCATTGCGATCGTACACGCCGAGCGGCTGTGGCATCATTCGAATTTGCTGGCAGCGAAACCGGCCGCCGCAGGGACAGCGTCATGATCGAGGTCAAGACCATCGACGGCATCGCGGTGATGACCTTGCAGCACGGCAAGGTCAACGCGCTCGATACCGGGCTCTGCGAGGCGGTCGCTGCGCGCTTTAAGGAGCTGGCGGTGTCCGATGCGAAAGCGCTCGTGCTGACGGGGCAGGGCAACGTCTTTTCAGCCGGTGTCGATCTCGTTCGCCTGAGCGAAGGCGGCGCCGGCTATGTTCGCAAATTCCTGCCCGCATTGCACAAGCTGTTCGACGCGGTGTTCTTTCATCCCAAGCCGGTGGTTGCGGCGGTCAACGGGCACGCGATCGCTGGCGGCTGCGTGCTTGCCTGTTGCGCCGACCGCCGCATTATGGCGCGCGCGGCCGGTCGCGTCGGCGTCACCGAACTGCTGGTGGGTGTGCCATTTCCGGCTCTTGCCTTCGAGATCGTGCGTGCCGCGGTGCCGCCGCGCTTTCTCGCCGAGGTCACCTTCAGCGGCGCCACCTATGAGACCGACGCGGCGCTCGAGCGCGGCTTCATCGACGAGGTGGCGGAGCCGAGCGAGTTGCTGGAGGACGCGCTGGCGGTGGCGCAGGAACTCACCGCGGTCTCGCCCCTGGCATTTTCCCAAAACAAGATGCAAATCCGCCAACCGGTGACCGAGCGTTTGGCGGAAAGTGGTGCTGCGACGGAGAAGGCGGTGACCGAAATCTGGTGCGCGCCGGCGACCCTGGACTACATCCACGCCTACGTGCAGCGTACAATCAAGAAGACGTAACGCGCCGAACTTTCGCCGCCGTCAGGCCTTCCTCGAGATCGGCGATGATGTCCTCCTTATCCTCCAGCCCGATCGAGAGACGCACCACCTCTGGTCCGGCGCCGGCCTGCACCTTTTGCGCGTCGGACAATTGCTTGTGCGTGGTAGAGGCGGGATGAATGATGAGCGAGCGGGTATCGCCGATGTTGGCCAGATGCGAGAACAGCTTGACGTTGGAGACCAGCTTCACGCCGGCGTCATAGCCACCCTTGAGGCCGAAGGTGAACACCGCACCGCAGCCCCTCGGCACGTATTTCTGCGCCAGCGCGTGGTATTTGTCGCCCGTCAGTCCCGGATAACTTACCCAGACCACCTCCGGCCGCTTCGACAGCCATTCGGCAACGCTTTGCGCATTGTCGCAATGGCGCTGCATACGCAGTGGCAGCGTCTCGATGCCGGTGAGGATGAGGAAAGCGTTGAACGGCGACAGCGCCGGTCCGAGATCACGCAGGCCGAGCACACGACAGGCAATCGCAAAGGCAAAATTGCCGAAGGTTTCGTGCAGCACGATGCCGGAATATTCCGGCCGTGGGTCGCACAGCATCGGATATTTCTTGTCGCGCGACCAGTTGAAACTGCCGCCGTCAACGATGAGGCCGCCGATCGAATTTCCGTGGCCGCCGAGGAACTTGGTAAGCGAATGCACGACAACGTCGGCGCCGTAGTCGATCGGCTTGCACAAATAGGGCGTGGCGAGCGTGTTGTCGACTACCAGCGGGACCCCGGCCTTGCGCGCGATATTGGCGACCGCCTCGATGTCGGTGATGACGCCGCCGGGATTGGCGATCGACTCGATGAATATCGCCTTGGTCTTGTCGGTCACCGCTTTTTCGAACGCCGCCATGTCGTCGGGATCGGCCCAGGCCACGTTCCAGCCGAAATTCTTGTAGGAATGATTGAACTGATTGATCGATCCGCCATAGAGCTTCTTGGAGGCGACGAGTTCATCGCCCGGCGTCATCAGCGCGTGCATCACCACGACTTGCGCGGCATGACCGGAGGCGACCGCCAATCCCGCTGTGCCGCCTTCGAGCGCGGCCACGCGCTCCTCCAGCACGGCGCAGGTCGGGTTGCCGATGCGGGTGTAGATGTTGCCGAAGGTCTGCAAGCCGAACAGGGCGGCGGCGTGGTCGACGTCATCGAACACAAAGGACGTGGTCTGATAAATCGGCGTGGCGCGCGCGCCGGTTGTCGGATCGGGCTTGGCGCCTGCGTGAATCGAAAGCGTCGAAAAGCCCGGAATGCGATCTGCGTCGGCCATATCCCCCATCCTCGTGTCGTCCGCGGCCACATTCGGCGTTGGCGGAATGAAGCGCGATTAAACGGGGCGGGCAGGCGCGCCGTCAAGGCGACATAACGCACTCAGTCTTTCTTGACCGCGCTGTGCGGGCTCGGGCTGATGCTCATGCGCTGCACACCTTTGCCAAGAGTTTGCGCGCGCTTGGAGGACAGCGTGCGCGAGTTGACGCCGATCCAGGAGATCTCCGAGGACAGCCGCCCGTATTCAATCTTCGGACAGCGGTTCATCACTACTTTCATGCCGGCCTGTTCGGCGAGTGCGGCGGCTTCGTCGTTGCACACGGTGAGCTGCATCCAGATCACCTGCGGCTTCGGCTTGAGCGTCAGCGCCTCCGCGACCACCGGCGGCACGAATTGCGAAGCGCGGAAGATGTCGACCATGTCGATCGGCTCGGGGATATCCGACAATTTGGCATAGACTTTCTGCCCGAGAATCTCCGTGCCGGCCTGCCCGGGGTTGACCGGGATCATGTGGTAGCCGCGCTCTTGCAGATATTTGAAGGCAAAATAGCTCGGCCGATTGTCTTTCGGCGAGATACCGACCATGGCGATGGTCTTCACGGTATTGAGAATGCCACGGATATAGCTGTCCGGGTAATGGTCGTGGGTCATCGCGATGGTTCTGATCGCGACGATGTCGCTTGTGCATCGAGCACCGCGCGGAGGCGCGCATTCTCGGCTTCGAGCCCGGCGATCTTAACCTGCACGATGTTGAGCGCTTCTTCCAGCTCAGCCTTGGTAAAGCGCGCGACGATGTGCTGTGAGCAGTTCACGTCCCAGGCCTCGATGGTAAACAGGATGGCGCGTTCGGGTCGTGCCTTGTAGCCAGCATCGAACAACTGCTCGACCAGCGCAGGATTGTTCTCCACCACGCGGGCGCGACCCCACAGCTTGATGCGTTGCTTGCGTACGGCATCGAGCAGGAACAAATAGGCGCGGTCGTTCTCCGACAGGTTGGCAAGAGTAATGTATTGCCGGTTGCCGCGATAGTCGGCGAAACCGAGCGTGCGCTCGTCGATGACCTTGATGAAGCCCTTCGGCCCGCCGCGGTGCTGGATATAAGGCGCGCCATCCGCGGTGGCAGTGGCAAGATACACCGTGTCCTGCTCGGCGATGAAGGCGGCAAGCTCCGGCGTCACCTTGTCCGGAAAGCCTTCCGCCAGCCGGCGCTCGTAGCCCTTGGAGGAGCCGCGTTCGGCTTGCGCGCGTTGCGCGGCTGGCGTGAACACGCGGGCAGAATTTTTCATGGGCGATCAGTGCCCGCCTGCAAAGCGACGACCGGGCAGGCCATCAGCGGCCCTCCCAGGTCGGGTCGCGCTTTTCGATAAAGGCGCAGATGCCTTCCTCGGCGTCGGCTGACAGCAGGTTCTCGACCATGACTTGCGAGACGTATTGGTAGGCTTGCGCGATGCTCATCTCGGCCTGGCGATAAAATCCTTCCTTGCCGATTTTGACGGTATGCGTCGACTTGCTGGCGATCTGTTGCGCGAGCGCGAGGGCTTCGATTCGTTCGGCGCCGACCGTCACGACCCGGTTGATCAACCCGATCCGCGCAGCGTCCTCGGCCGACACCATGTCGCCGGTGAGCAGCATTTCCATGGCGTGTTTGCGCGCCACATTGCGCGAGAGCGCCACCATCGGGGTCGAACAGAACAGGCCGATATCGACGCCGGGGGTGGCGAACTTGGCGGCCGCGGAGGCAACCGCCAGATCACAGCTTGCCACCAGTTGGCAGCCGGCGGCGCTGGCGACGCCTTGCACGGCCGCTATTACCGGCTGCGGCAGGTTGACGATCTGCTGCATCATCGCGCTGCAGTCGGTCATGATCTGGGTGAAATAGGCACGGCCGCCGTCGGCGTCGCTGCGCCGCGCGGTCAGCTCCTTGAGGTCGTGCCCGGCGGAGAAGGCCGGGCCGTTGGCCGCCAGCACCACGGTTCGGATGCTCGTATCGGCCGCGATCTCCGTGAAGGCCTCGGCGAGGGTCGTAAGCAAGGCTTCCGACAGGCTGTTGCGCGCCTGTGGGCGGTTGAGCACGAGTAGCGCGACATCCTTGTTGCGCTCGCGCAGCAGCACGGGGGCGGGGCCTTCGGCGGTGCGGGCGGCGACGGTGCGCGGGTTCATGGCCGTGTCCATTGGCTTTGATTTCGAACCGATACTTAACCTGAAGCAGGACCCTTGCAAGTCCGGTGAACACGCGCAACGCTTCCCATGTTGCTCAGCCGGACCGGCGCACGCGATGGTAAAGCGCAAGCGCAAAAAGTCGAAAAGCAAGCGCGGGAAATCAAAGCGCTGGTCGCGGCGCGTGACGCAGGAAAGCCATGCGCTCATTCTGGAGGACGGCGTGTTCACCGTCGATAATCCGCGCGCCATCGCCGCTTCGCTGAAACGCTCCGCCGACGCGAGCCTGCAACGCAAATCCGATCCCTATCGCTCGGCCATGTCGATGCTGGTGTTCTACATCAACCGAGCCGGAAGGGGCCTGTCCAAGACCCGGAGGCAGAAGCTGGAGAAGGCCAAGGTCGCCCTGCGCGCCCTTTACGGCAAGGATTGACGGAGCCGCTGCGCCCTTGTCTATGACGAGGGAGCCGGATGTGCCGGCAGTGGGGACGAGCAATGCCGGTGCCAGCCCTATCGGCCGAAGAAATCGCCGACCTCCTGCATGAGGTTTTCCCGCAGGCGTTTTATCCTGGCTGCGGTCTGAGCCTCGTGCGTGTCGATTGCGGCGATGTGCGCGTGCGGCGCACCTATCATGAGAACACCATTCGGCCGGGCGGGACGATTTCAGGCCCCACCATGATGGAACTCGCGGACTTCGCCATGTATGTCGCAGTGTTCTCTGCCGTTGGCCGCCAGCCGCTGGCGGTGACCACCAATCTCAACATCAATTTCCTGCGCAGACCGGGGCAGGCCGACTTAATTGCAGATGCGCGCCTACTGAAAGTCGGCAAGCGGCTCGCGGTCGGAGAAGTGACCATCTACTCCGAAGGCGCGGACGAGCCGGTCGCCCATGTCACCTCGACCTATTCAATCCCTTAAGACCGGCAATTAGACAATGGTGCTATAATACCAATCTCTTAAGCCATTGAAATATTTATTTTATTTATGCTGTGCGGTCGTTGACCGGGGCGAACGGCTCGGTTAGAGGAACGCCACTTCGGCGCGCGTTCGGCGCGTTTGGTTTCAAGGATCCGTCATGAAGACCTATTCGGCCAAGCCCACCGAGATCGATAAGAAATGGGTGAAGATCGACGCGACCGGTCTCGTCGTCGGTCGCCTTGCCTCGATCGTGGCCATGCGGCTGCGCGGCAAACACAAGCCGAGCTACACTCCCCATGTCGACGACGGCGACAACGTCATCGTCGTCAATGCGGCCAAGGTGGTGTTTACCGGCCGCAAGCGCGACCAGAAGGTCTACCACCATCACACCGGCTATATCGGCGGTATCAAAGAGCGTTCGGCAAAATCGATCTTTGAGGGCCGTTTTCCCGAGCGCATTGTCGAGAAGGCGGTCGAGCGCATGCTGCCGCGCGGACCGCTCGGCCGCGTGCAGCTTGGCAACTTGCGCGTCTATCCCGGCGCCGAGCATCCCCATGAGGCACAAAAGCCCGAAACGCTCGACGTCGCTGCTATGAACCGCAAAAACGTGAGGAGTGCCTGACCGTGGCCGAGACCGTACAGTCGCTGGAAGGATTGGCGAGCCTCAAGCCGGCCACGCCCGAAGCCCCGAAATACGAGCAGAAGCTCGACGCACAAGGCCGCGCTTACGCTACCGGCAAACGCAAGAACGCGGTCGCCCGCGTCTGGATCAAATCCGGTGCAGGCAAGATTCTGGTCAACACCAAAGCGGTGGAGGTCTTCTTCGCGCGCCCGGTGTTGCGCATGCTGATCCAGCAGCCGCTGGTCGCCACCAACCGCAACGGCCAATACGACGTGATCTGCACTGTCTCCGGCGGCGGCCTGTCGGGTCAGGCGGGCGCGGTCCGCCACGGGCTCGCGAAGGCGCTGACCTATTTCGAGCCGGAGCTGCGCGGTGCCCTCAAACGCGGCGGGTTCCTGACCCGCGATCCGCGCGTGGTCGAGCGCAAGAAATACGGCCGGGCCAAGGCGCGGCGCTCGTTCCAGTTCTCCAAGCGCTGATCGCGTAAGACGTCATCGACCTGCAAGTGGGGATGCGCTTCGTTCTATGCCAATCTCGCGTAAATCCGAGATCGGATCGCCGCCTTTTGCTTGGCCAACCATTTATGGATTCGCGCGGCTTTAGCTAAAATTGTTACTAGTTTTTCAGATAAGCGCGCGCAAACCTACAACGCTTTTCCCACGCGGACCTGCTTAATTCTTGCGCTGCAACTCGCTGCGCACCATTCGCGCGCGGGGCGGCAGGGAGTGTGCATGCCAATCGCACTGAGCGTCGAACTATTGTTCCTGGACGGCCCGACCGTAGCGTTCGTTGGGATCTGCGTTGTCGCGTTGCTCGGCCTTTTGCTGGTCTTGGCTTGGTTGCAGCAACGTGACGTGCGCGCGCTCGCCTGGTGGGGTGCGGCCTATCTGATTGGCGCATCCTCGCTGGCGCTGTGGGCCACGCCGCGGCCATGGATCACGGTGCCGCGCGAAGTGCCGTTCGCGATGATCTTCATTGCTTGCGGCATGATCTGGAATGGCGTGCGCTTGTTCCGCGGGCGGCCGCTGTTGCCGGTCCCCGCATTCGCCGGCGCCGTAGTGTGGTTGGCGCTCTGCCAACTGCCGGCATTTCCAGACGGCAGCCCGGCGCGCGTCGCGCTCGGCATCCTGGTCGTCTCGGTCTATACGTTCTTCATCGCATTCGAACTGTCGCGCGAGCGGCGCAAAGCGCTTCATTCGCGCACCGCCGCGATAGTGGTCCCATGCCTGCACGCGGCGATTTACCTGATGCCTTTGGCCATGCGGGCGTTCACGCCCGAGGTGATTGCCGCCAGCTGGCTAACCGTGTTCACGTTGGAGACGATCCTTTACGCGGTCGGCACCGCCTTCATCGTGCTGCTGATGGTCAAGGACCATCATGTTGGTTATTACCGGCACGCCGCCGCCACCGATTTTCTGACCGGACTGCTCAATCGGCGCGCCTTCCTGGAGAACGCGCTCAGGCTGTGCGTGAATAGGGCTGATGGCAATAGACCGGTGACGCTGCTGATATTCGATCTCGACCATTTCAAGTCAATCAACGACCGTTTCGGTCATGCTGTGGGCGATGAAGTACTCCGCATGTTTGCGCAGGTTGCACGCCGAAACACGCGTGCGGACGACATCATCGGCCGGATCGGCGGCGAGGAGTTTGCGGCCATCATCCCCGAGGCGATGGAATTGGCGGTGCCGATCGCCGAGCGCATTCGTGCCGGCTTTGAGACCGCCGCCGTGGAAGTTGCCGGGCAGCCGGTCCACGCCACGGTTAGCATCGGCGCCGCAACGTCATATGAGCTGGTGACGAATATCGATGCGCTGATCGCCCGCGCCGACGTTGCGCTCTACCGTGCCAAAGGTGAAGGCCGCAACCGGCTGCGGGCCGCTGATGCCGAGTCGGCGAACGAGCGGGCGCGCCTGATTGCCGCCGCCCGTGGCCAGGCGAGCAAACTCGGGCGTTTGCTGCGGCACAATAACGCCGCCTGACGGCGGCACTCGGCGGCCGCGGACAGGCGGCGAAAGACGGCAACCTTTCATTTACCCTATCGGCGCTAGCTTCGGGCCATGTTTCGCCCGGCGGCCAGCATACGCACGGATACTGACCTGATCGTGCTCGAAGCCTATGCCGAGCGCGCGGGGGCCGCATTGGCCTGCGCCTATTCATCGTCGGCCGAATTCGACGCCGCCCTGATCGCCGCCCGTCGCGCCGCCGGCGTCTATGGGCCGCGCCGCCACCGCCGACACATGCTGGTGACCGCCGCCGGCATCGCCGCCGGGCTCTTGCTTGTTCTCTTCCTGACTGTCTGAGCGGGGATAGCGCAACTGGCAAAGAAAAAGGCGCTCCTGTTAGGGAGCGCCCGAAAAGTTGCATCGCCTCGGTACGATGCGTTGGGAGGAATGCTTACGCCGAGTAGTACATCTCGAATTCGACCGGATGCGGGGTGTGCTCGAGGCGGATCACCTCCGTCATTTTCAGGTCGATGTAGGAGTCGATGAAATCGTCGTCGAATACGCCGCCGGCCTTCAGGAACCCGCGGTCCGCGTCGAGTTCGCCGAGCGCCTGGCGCAGGCTTCCGCACACGGTCGGGATTTCCTTCAATTCCGCCGGCGGCAGATCGTAGAGGTCCTTGTCGACCGCCGAGCCCGGGTCGAGCTTGTTCTTGATGCCGTCGAGGCCCGCCATGGTCATCGCCGCGAAGGCGAGATAGGGATTGGCCAAGGGGTCGGGGAAACGCACCTCGACGCGCTTGGCCTTCGGATTGGCCGTATAGGGAATGCGGCAGGAGGCCGAGCGGTTGCGCTGTGAATAGGCGAGCAATACCGGCGCCTCGAATCCCGGCACCAGCCGCTTGTAGGAATTTGTGGTCGGGTTGGTGAAGGCGTTGATCGCCTTGGCGTGCTTGAGAATGCCGGCGATGTAGGACAGGCAGATCTCCGACAGGTCGGCGTATTTGTTGCCCGCGAATACCGGCTTACCCGCCTTCCAGATCGACTGGTGGCAGTGCATGCCCGAGCCGTTGTCGCCATAGACCGGCTTGGGCATGAAAGTCGCGGTCTTGCCGTAGATCTGGGCGACCTGCTGGATGCAGTATTTGTAGATCATCAGCTGGTCGGCCATCTGGGTGAGCGGCGAGAACTTCATGCCGAGCTCGTGCTGCGCGGAGCCGACCTCGTGATGGTGCTTCTCGGTCTTAACGCCCATGCGCGCCATGGCGCCGAGCATTTCCGAGCGCATGTCCTGGGCGGTATCCTGCGGTGGCACCGGGAAGTAGCCCTTCTTGGTGCCGATGTGATGGCCGAGATTGCCGCCTTCGTACTCAGTGTCGGTATTGATCGGCAGCTCGATGGAGTCGATCTTGAAACCGGTATTGTAGGGCAGGGCGGCGTATTTGACGTCGTCGAACACAAAGAACTCGGCCTCGGGCCCGAATGAGATCGTGTCGCCGACGCCCATCGATTTCACCATGCCTTCGGCTTTCTTGGCGATGCCGCGCGGATCGCGGTTGTAGGGCTCGCCAGTCGTCGGCTCGAGCACGTCGCAGACCAGTGACAACGTGGTCTCGGCGAAGAACGGATCGATGCAGGCAGAGACCGGGTCCGGCATCAGGTTCATGTCGGACTCGTGGATCGCCTTCCAACCGGCGATCGAGGAGCCATCGAACATCTGACCTTCGGCAAACGTCTCCTCTTCGATTATCGAAATGTCGAAAGTGACGTGCTGCCACTTACCGCGCGGATCGGTGAATCGGAAATCGGCGTATTTCACGTCGTTATCCTTGATCAACTTCATGACATCTTTGGCTGTCGTCATGGATTGCATTCCCCCTTTTTTGAAAAACACCCGCGAAAGCGTTTTGCCCGCGGTTTAGATAGCGTCGACCCCTGATTCTCCGGTTCTGATGCGGATAGCTTCCTCGATATTGGACACGAATATTTTGCCGTCTCCGATGCGGCCGGTCTGGGCGGCGCGCCGGATCGCATCTACTGCCTTGTCCACCATGTCATCGCCGAGCACGATCTCGATTTTGACCTTAGGGAGAAAATCGACCACGTATTCGGCGCCGCGATAAAGTTCTGTGTGACCCTTCTGCCGGCCGAAACCCTTGGCCTCGGTCACGGTAATGCCTTGCAATCCCACCTCCTGCAGCGCCTCCTTCACCTCGTCGAGTTTGAATGGCTTGATGATGGCCTCGATTTTCTTCATTGCTTAACCCTTTCTCCCGAGCCCGCCGCACTAATCGGGAGAGCCGCGCTACCGGTTAGCAGGTCCCGTGCCAATCCAGTGACCGGACGAAAGTACTTTCGCCGCAATGAGTTACGCGGTGGCAGACTCGATTGCGAACGGATTGCCCAATGTTCGACGCCCAGCAATTAAGCATTCTGCATAAACTTTTGCCAGAGAGCAGAGAATTGCTGCGGCGCAGCCGTTTAGCGCGAATTGTCGGCCTGGAAGCTGCTCGATAGTCTCGACCGTGATGATTGAACTGCTCACGACCGCCGAAATGGCAGAGGCTGACCGGCTGACGATTGCGGCCGGCACGCCCGGCATCGAGCTGATGGAAAATGCCGGCCGTGCCGTGGCCGAGGCTGCCATCGGCTTGCTGCAAGGCCGGCGCGTGTTGGTGGTCGCCGGTCCAGGCAACAATGGCGGCGACGGCTTCGTGGCCGCCCGCCTGCTGGCCGAGCGCGGCCAACCAGTGCGTGTCAGTTTCGTCGGGGACACTAAGCAGCTCAGGGGCGATGCCGCGCTGGCGGCCGGGCGCTGGAACGGGCCGGTAGATGGGGCTTCGCCGGCCGCCGTCACCGATTGCGACATCATCATCGACGCGCTGTTCGGCGCCGGTCTCGACCGTGAGGTCGCGGGCCTACCACGCGCCATGATCGAGGCAATGAACGCGAGTAAGGTGCCGGTGGTCGCTGTTGATCTGCCGAGCGGGGTGAACGGTACCTCCGGTGCGGTGATGGGAACCGCGGTCAATGCCAGCCAGACTGTGACCTTCTTCCGCTGCAAGACCGGCCATCTGCTGCTGCCGGGCCGGCTGCATTGTGGGACCATTCAAGTGGCTGACATAGACATCCCGGCCGCTGTGCTGGAGCAAATTAAGCCCTCCGCCTTTGCCAATGAACCGTCGCTCTGGATGCACGCTTATCCGCGTCCGCGCATCGAAGGCCACAAATATTCGCGTGGCCACGCCGTGGTGGTGTCCGGCGGGCTTTCGACTACGGGCGCGGCCCGCCTGGCGGCGCGGGGAGCGCTGCGGGCAGGGGCGGGGCTGGTGACCCTCGCCAGCCCGCGCGAGGCCCTCAGCGTCAACGCGGCGGCTAGCCTGGCGGTCATGGTGCGGCCAGTGGATGGCGCATTGGAATTGACTGAGTTTCTCGCTGACAAGCGTCGCAACGCGATTGCGCTAGGGCCCGGCGGCGGCGTCGGGCCGGCAATGCGGGAGCAAGTAACGGCAGCCCTCGCGAGCGAGGCCGCTGTGGTGCTCGATGCTGATGCACTCACCAGCTTTGCGGAGGAACCGGAGACGCTCACATCGGCCATCACCAAACACGCCGGTTTGAGCGTGGTGCTGACACCGCACGAAGGTGAATTCGCAATACTATTCAATTCGATAGAGCAAGATCATAATGTTAATTCAAAACTTGATAAAACCAGGCTAGCGGCCCGATTAAGCAACGTTGTCGTGCTGCTTAAGGGCCCCGATACGGTGGTGGCTGCCCCCGATGGCCGCGCCTCAATTGCCACCAATGCGCCGGCCACCCTAGCCACCGCCGGCTCGGGCGACGTGCTCACCGGCATGGTCGCGGGCCTGCTGGCACAAGGCATGCCGGGGTTCGAGGCCGCTAGCGCCGCTGTCTGGCTGCATGGCGAGGCCGCCACAAGCTTCGGCCCTGGTCTGATTTCGGAAGATCTGCCCGATGAACTGCCCCGCGTTTACCGGCGGCTAGTTGCAGGTCCCGGCCGCTAGGTCACCTGAAACCAGGCCGCCATGCCGGCCGCCATGTGCTCGATCATGTGGCAGTGCATCATCCACTTGCCGGGGTTGTCGGCCACGAAGGCGACGCGTTCGGCCCGCTCCACATCGACGATCACGGTATCGAGCCAGTAGGGCCGCCAGCCTTCGCTACTGGGGTCGAGCTGGCGGAAATGATGGCCGTGAACATGCATGGCGTGCGGGAAGGCGCTTCGGTTGGCGAAATTCAGCATCACCGTGCGCCCGCGCGCGACCGTGAAAATCGGCGGGCCGTCATGGCCGGTGGCCGAAACCCCGGCCAACGCCCAGATGCGCTGTTGCGGCGGCACCCCGTATCCCTGAAAGCGGCCGGGGCCCATCCCGCCGCCCATGCCGCGGCCCATCATCATCCCCATGCCGCCGCCATCGAGCGGCACATCCAGCTTGAGCGCGTTGGCGACGTCTAGCTTGGCGGGGATCGGATTGTCCGGTAGCGGCTGGGGCTCGCCGAGCGGCTTATCGCGCAACGGCGGGCCGGCATCATAGACCAGCCGGCCAACTTGCAATTCGCCGCCGCGCAGGTCGTCCACTGTGATTGGTGCTCGCGCGCCGGGTGCGAGCGTCGCATCGAGAAACAGGTCGACACGATTGCCGGGCGCCAGCCGCAACACACCGTTGGGGGCGACGTTGGGCGGGCAGGGCTGGCCGTCGACCGCCATCACCCGCGCCACGTGCTGCGCGGTGCGGAATTGGAAAATGCGCGAATTTGCGGTGTTGACGATGCGCAACCGCAACCGTTCGTTAGTCTTTACCGAGATGTCGAGCGTGTCCTCACTGTTGAGCGTAATGTATTGGCCGAGCCGCCCGGCCATCATGGCGTCGTGAAAATTGCCAAAGCTCGGCTGGATCTCGCCATTGTCCAAGAGGCGCCAGTCGTCGACCATGAGCATCAGGTCGCGATCGACTTGCGGCGCATCGCGCTCTTCGACGATAAGGGCGCCGTAAAGCCCGCGCGCCAACTGCTCTGAGGAGCCGAAATGGGTGTGGTACCAGAACGTGCCGGCGTCGGGCGGCGCGAAGTGATAATCGAAACTCTGGCCCGGCTCGATCGGCTTCTGGGTAAGAAACGGCACGCCGTCCATGGCATTGGGCAGCCGCAAGCCATGCCAATGCACCACCGTCGATTGGTCGAGATCGTTGACCAACCGCACCTTCAGTTCGTCGCCCTGCTTGACCCGAAGCGTCGGGCCGGGGCTCATGCCGTCATAGCCCCAGATCGGGGTTGGGCCAGCGTCCTTGCCGCGCAGCTGCGCGGTGTCGGGTCGCGCATGCAGGACGCGATAGCCGTCGGCGGCCGTTTCCGCGCCAAACGAGCGCTTCGACAGCGCAACCGCCGTCACGGTCGCGCTGATGCAGGCGAGCAGGCGCCGGCGGGTGAGGGGGTGCAGGAAGGGCACGCCTGTCATTGGCTGAAGCTCGTTTGATCGCGGCGTCGCCTCGCCCCGGTTATTACACCACGGCTAGAAAGCGCCCTATTGAGGCAGCTCAAAGGCCACCATTTTTTATTGCTGTGGTTGGGATTTCGCGTGATATAAGCCCGCCGCCCAAAATGGCAGGGTTTGTTGCCTTGCTCTCGCGGGCGGCGGCGTCTAAGCCCTGCCGGATTGCGGCGCCGGAGGGCTCCTTTGACTTGCCCTTTGCGGGCGTGGCGGAATTGGTAGACGCGCGGGATTTAGGTTCCCGTGACGAAAGTCGTGGGGGTTCGAATCCCTCCGCCCGCACCATGCCGAGGGCTTAGCGATCGCGGGCAACAGCCCTAGAATTCCGACAAGGCGCGATGCGGCGAACCGGCGCCGCGCACGTGGCAAGCCAAGAAGTGTGTGCTCAATGCAGGTTACCGAAACGCTGTCCGATGGCCTCAAGCGTGAATTCCAGGTGGTCGTTCCGGCCGCCGAACTCGACGCCAAGGTCAATGCGCGCCTGGACGAATTGAAAGGCCGCATCCGCCTCGACGGCTTCCGCCCCGGCAAGGTGCCGGTCGCGCATCTCAAACGCGTCTATGGCCGCTCGGCCATGGCCGAGGTGATCGAGGCGACGGTGCGCGACGCCAACAATCAGATCGTCAGCGAGCGTGGCTACAAGCTTGCGGCCGAGCCCAAGGTGACCTTGCCGGAGGAGAAAGACGCGATCGAGCAATTGATCGCCGGCAAGAGCGACCTAAATTACACCATGGCGGTCGAGATCGTGCCGCCGATTACCCTTGCCGATTTCAAGACCATCAAACTCACCAGGTTGACCAGCGAGGTGACCGACGCCGAGGTCGAGGAGGGCATCGCGCGCATCACAGAGCAGAACAAGCCCTACACGGTGAAAGGCGAAGGCGAGAAGGCCGCCAAGGATGACCGCGTCGTCATTTCATACGCTGGCACCATCAATGGTGCGCCGTTCGAAGGCGGCACCGGCGAAGACGCGGCCGTGTTGATCGGATCGAACACCTTCATCCCGGGCTTCGAGGACCAACTCATCGGCATCGCCGCTGGTGAAACCCGCACCCTCAATGTGAAGTTTCCGGAGCACTATCAAGCCGAACATCTCGCCGGCAAGAACGCCGAATTCGTTGTCACCGCCAAATCGGTCGAGACGCCCGGCAAGGTGACGGCCGACGACGCGTTCGCCAAGTCGCTCGGTCTTGAATCGATCGCGAAGCTGCGCGACGCGGTCAAGGATCGCATCACGCGCGACCATGCGGGTGCCTCGCGGCAGAAACTCAAACGCGCGCTGCTCGACGAGCTCGACAAGCGCCACAAGTTCGAGCCGCCGCCGTCGCTGGTCGAGGAGGAATTCAACCGCGTCTGGAAGTCGGTGCTGCAGGAAATGGAGAACGAGAAGAAGACCTTCGCCGACGAGAATACCACTGAGGAGAAAGCCAAAGCCGAATACCGCGCCATCTCCGAACGCCGCGTGCGGCTCGGCCTGGTGCTCGCCGAGATTGGCGAGAAGAACAACATCACCGTGACCGAGGAAGAGATCACCCGCGCCGTCACCGAACAGGCGCGGCAATTCCCCGGCCGCGAGCAGCAGGTGTGGGATTTTTACCGCCAGAACCCGCAGGCGGTCACCGGCCTGCGCGCGCCGATCTATGAGGAAAAGGTTGTCGATTTCTTGCTCGAGCTCGCCGAGGTGACAGAGAAAAAGGTGCCGCGCGAGGAGCTCTACAAGGAAGACGACGAATCGGCGGCCTGAGCGCCCCCGTTGCGCTTGCCGCTTGGCGAAAATAGATCATGCCCGGCGCGGGAGCGGGGCTAACCTAGCCGTCGTGATTCGCGTGAAGGAACCGATATGAAAGATCCGGTCGAAAATTACATGCAGCTCGTCCCCATGGTGGTCGAACAGACCAACCGCGGGGAACGCGCCTACGATATTTTTTCGCGGCTCCTGAAGGAGCGCATCATCTTCATCACGGGGGCCATCGAGGACGGCATGGCCACGTTGGTGGTGGCGCAACTTTTGTTTCTAGAAGCCGAAAACCCGAAAAAAGAAATCTCGATGTACATCAATTCGCCGGGCGGGGTGGTGACGGCGGGCATGGCGATCTACGACACCATGCAATTCGTGCGTCCACCCGTATCCACGCTCTGTGTCGGGCAGGCGGCCTCGATGGGGTCGCTACTTTTGGCCGCAGGCGCCAAGGATCAGCGTTTTGCGCTGCCGAACGCCCGCATCATGGTCCACCAGCCGTCCGGCGGGTTCCAGGGCCAAGCCACCGACATCATGCTGCACGCCCAGGAGATTCTGAACCTGAAAAAGCGGCTAAACGAGATCTACGTCAAGCACACCGGCCAATCCCTGAAGAAGATCGAGGATGCGCTCGAACGCGACTTTTTTCTCACCGCAGATGCCGCCAAGGACTTTGGTCTTGTCGACAAGGTTATCGATAGGCGGCCGGAGGAAATGCTTCCGAAGCCTGCCTGATCCCCCCGCGTCATGGTTCCAGCGGTTTCCCCAGGCCGGGCGGCGCCCCGGAATGGCCGCTTTTGCTGCGACACTTGAACGGGCATTATCGTTAATAGATTCTTGATTATCACGTCGTTAGCATGCTTCGCTTATGATGTGGGGAGAAGCGGGTTCAGCGGGCCTCCCGTGCTTAAGGTCTGCCGTGCTGGAATTTCGGCGCGAAACTTGCTTGGCTTGTCGCTGCGTGCGTAGGCGGGTGTAGGGGGCTTTCGCCAACTACGTGAAGTACGACGGCAAGTTCGAAAGAGTGTGACGGAGAATGGAATGAGCAAAGTCGGCGGCAGCGATTCCAAAAACACCCTTTACTGCTCGTTCTGCGGCAAGAGCCAGCACGAAGTGCGCAAGCTCATCGCCGGCCCGACGGTCTTCATCTGCGACGAGTGCGTCGAACTGTGCATGGACATCATCCGCGAGGAGAACAAGTCCTCGCTGGTGAAATCGCGCGACGGTATCCCGACGCCGAAGGAAATCCGCAAGGTTCTCGACGACTACGTCATCGGCCAGGATCATGCCAAAAAAGTGCTCTCGGTCGCCGTCCACAATCACTACAAGCGGCTCAACCACCAGACCAAGCACAATGACGTCGAGCTGGCGAAGTCCAACATCCTGCTGATCGGGCCGACCGGCTCCGGCAAGACGCTGCTGGCGCAGACGTTGGCGCGCATCCTCGACGTGCCATTCACGATGGCGGATGCCACCACGCTCACAGAAGCCGGCTACGTCGGCGAGGACGTCGAGAATATCATCCTCAAGCTACTGCAGTCGGCCGACTACAATGTCGAGCGCGCGCAGCGCGGCATCGTCTATATCGACGAGATCGACAAGATTTCGCGCAAATCCGACAACCCCTCGATCACCCGCGACGTATCGGGCGAGGGCGTGCAGCAGGCCCTGCTCAAGATCATGGAAGGCACCATCGCCTCGGTGCCGCCGCAGGGCGGCCGCAAGCATCCGCAGCAGGAGTTCCTGCAGGTCGACACCACCAACATCTTGTTCGTGTGCGGCGGTGCCTTTGCCGGCCTCGAAAAGATCATTTCGGCGCGCGGGCGGTCCACCTCGATCGGCTTCGGTGCCAAAGTGGTCGCCCCTGAGGATCGCAAGCAGGGCGAAATTTTCCGTGAGGTCGAGCCCGAGGATCTGCTCAAATATGGCCTGATTCCCGAATTCGTCGGCCGCCTGCCGGTGGTCGCCACGCTCGAGGACCTCGACGAGGCTTCGCTCAAGAAGATCCTGGTCGAGCCGAAGAACGCTCTGGTCAAGCAGTATCAGCGGCTGTTCGAGATGGAGTCGATCGACCTAACGCTGGCCGAAGAGGCGCTTGGCGCCATCGCCCGCAAGGCGATCGACCGCAAGACCGGCGCGCGCGGCCTACGCTCCATTATGGAGGGCATCCTGCTCGACACCATGTTCGATCTCCCCAGCCTGGAGGGGGTCGAGGAGGTGGTGATCTCCAAGGAGGTGGTCGAGGGCACCGCCCGGCCGCTCTACATCTACGCGGACCGCGGCGACCGCACCGCCGAGCAGGGTGGTGCCAGCGCCTGATGCGTCGCCGACTGGGAGCTCGCGCGGCCAGACAAAGCTCCCGATTCGCACGGTTCCTTGTACCGATCGCGGCGTCCAAGGCCGTTTTAACTTGAAAAGCAGGCCTTACTTGCGGACCCTAGGGCGTCATCATAGGTATAGTGTCGCAAGCGAGTTAGCGTACGAAAGATCGTAGTAACCGGGTGGGTACCGCTTGCGTGCTCATCGCGTATGCACTTCGGGCAGCTTGCCCGTTCCTACCGGCACTGTTCTTGCGATGCCGCATCGGCGGGTCTCTGGAGCAGGGGCACAACAAAAAAGGACAAGGCCAATGACCAACAAGCCACGACCCACGCTGCAGCCGGGCGAGACCCGGGCCTATCCGGTTTTGCCGCTGCGCGACATCGTGGTGTTCCCGCACATGATCGTCCCGCTCTTCGTCGGCCGTGAAAAGTCGATCAAGGCGCTTGAAGAGGTGATGCGCACCGACACCTTCATCCTGCTCGCCACCCAGAAAAACGCGTCCGATGACGATCCGGCGACCGACGCGATCTTCGAGGTCGGCACGCTGGCGAGCGTGCTGCAGTTGCTCAAGCTGCCCGACGGCACCGTCAAGGTGCTGGTCGAGGGCGTCGAGCGCGCCAAGGTGCTCAAATACACCGATTGCAGCGACTACTATGAGGCCGATGCCAGCGTGCTGGTCGACGACGTCGGCGAGCGCGTGGAGGCGGAAGCTATAGCGCGTTCGGTGGTCACCGAGTTCGAGAGCTATGTGAAGCTCAACAAGAAGGTGTCGCCCGAGGTGGTCGGCGTGATCCAGCAGATTGAGGATTACGCCAAGCTCGCCGATACGGTGGCTTCGCATCTCGCGGTCAAGATTCCGGACAAGCAGGATATTCTGGAGACGCCAGTCGTCACCCAGCGTCTGGAGAAGGTGCTCAGCTTGATGGAGAGCGAGATCTCCGTCCTGCAGGTCGAAAAGCGCATCCGCACCCGCGTCAAGCGGCAGATGGAGAAGACCCAGCGCGAGTACTACCTCAACGAACAGATGAAGGCGATCCAGAAGGAACTCGGCGACGAGGAAGGCCGCGACGAACTGCAGGAGCTCGAAGACAAGATCAAGAAGACCAAGCTCTCGAAGGAAGCCCGCGAGAAGGCGACCCACGAGCTCAAAAAACTGCGCCAGATGTCGCCGATGTCGGCCGAAGCCACCGTCGTGCGCAATTATCTCGACTGGCTGCTCTCGATCCCGTGGAACAAGAAGAGCAAGGTCAAAAAGGATCTCAATCTCGCCGAGCAGATCCTCGACGCGGATCACTATGGCCTGGAGAAGGTCAAGGAGCGTATCGTCGAGTATCTCGCCGTGCAGCAGCGCGCCAACAAGCTGACCGGGCCGATCCTGTGCCTGGTCGGTCCTCCCGGGGTCGGCAAGACCTCGCTCGGCAAGTCGATCGCGCGGGCTACAGGGCGCGAATTCGTGCGCGTGTCGCTTGGCGGCGTGCGTGACGAGGCCGAGATCCGCGGCCACCGCCGCACCTATATCGGCTCGATGCCCGGCAAGGTCATCCAGTCGATGCGCAAGGCCAAGACGTCGAACCCGCTGTTCCTGTTGGATGAGGTCGACAAGATGGGCGCCGATTTCCGCGGCGATCCGTCGTCGGCCTTGCTCGAGGTGCTCGACCCCGAGCAGAACCACACCTTCAACGACCACTACCTCGAGGTTGATTACGATCTGTCCAGCGTGATGTTCATCACCACGGCGAACACGCTCAACATTCCGCCGCCGCTGATGGACCGCATGGAGATCATCCGCATCGCCGGCTACACCGAGGACGAGAAGGTCGAGATCGCGCGCAAGCATTTGATCCCGCATGCGGTCACCAAGCACGGCCTTGATCCGAACGAATGGTCGATCAACGACGAGGCGCTGCTCACGATCATCCGCCGTTACACGCGGGAGGCAGGCGTGCGCAATCTCGAGCGCGAGCTCTCCACTTTGATCCGCAAGGCGGTGAAGGAGCTGATGACATCGAAGAAGAAAAGCATCATCGTCACCGCCGAAAGCCTCGGCGATTATCTCGGCGTGCCCAAATTCCGCTACGGCGAGGTCGAGGCGGAGGACCTGATCGGCGTGGTTACAGGTCTTGCCTGGACCGATGTCGGCGGTGAGCTGCTCACCATCGAAGCCGCGATGATGCCGGGCAAGGGCAAGATGACCGTCACCGGCAACCTGCGCGACGTTATGAAGGAGTCAATCTCGGCGGCGGCATCTTATGTCCGCTCGCGCGCGGTCGCCTTCGGCATCGAGCCGCCGCTGTTCGACAAGCGCGACATCCACGTGCACGTGCCGGAAGGCGCCACGCCGAAGGATGGGCCCTCGGCCGGTGTCGCCATGGTCTCGGCAATCGTCTCGGTGATGACCGGCATTCCGGTGCGCCGCGACGTTGCCATGACCGGTGAGATCACGTTGCGCGGCCGCGTGCTGCCGATCGGTGGTCTGAAAGAGAAACTGCTGGCCGCGTCGCGCGGCGGCATGAAGACCGTGCTGATCCCGGAGGAGAACGCCAAGGACCTGGTGGAAATCTCCGACACGATCAAGAAGGGCCTGGACATCATTCCGGTCCAACGCATGGACGAAGTGCTGGAGCGTGCTCTGGTGCGCAAGCCCGAGCCCATCGAATGGGACGAGGCGAGCGCCAAGCTGGCGGAGGCGGCGGCCACGGCCGAACCGGTGGTCGAGGACGACGGCTCTGGGCTGACCGCGCACTGAACGCTTCACCAGCGACAAAACCCGAAACGGCGCCGCAAGGCGCCGCTTTCGTGTACTTGCATCGTCGTGCGGTCGGGAGCTATTGAAAATAAATATGGGCGGTTAGCTCAGCTGGTAGAGCGCCTGCTTTACACGCAGGATGTCGGCGGTTCGAGTCCGTCACCGCCCACCAATTTTCGCCGTTCCGCGGCGAAAACAGCCGCACCGAAGTCGCTTTAGCGACGGAGGCGGACCATTCAACACAAAAAAAGAAGCGGTGGGCGCGGCGTTTCTTCGCTCCACGCCTGCCGCTTTTCCCCGGAGGGTCCGGCTTTTAAAAAGCCGTCAGACTGATTCCTTCAATTCCTTGGAGGCGCGGAAGGCGACCTTCTTACTCGCCTTGATTTGAATCGCTTCGCCGGTCGCTGGGTTGCGGCCCATGCGCGCGGCACGACGGCGCACCTGTAGGATGCCGAGGCCGCCAATGCGAATACGTTCGCCCTTCTTCAAATGCTTCACGATATTGCCGACGAAATCGCCGAGCACCGTTTCGGCCTGCTTCTTCGACATCTCATGGGTTTCCGCGAGTGCCGCGGCGAGATGTTTCAATGTGACGGTCGGTGGTGTCGGAGCCTTTCCAGGAACCGTAGCCATTTGTGGGACCCTCCTCGTGAATCCGCGAGCTTGGCGGAGCGCCAAACACACTGCCCGAATAGACGATTCGGGGGCGGTTTGACCATCGATTCTTAGCGTCAAATAAGGCTTTTTCGCAATTATGGTAGGCTGGTCCGCTTAACCTTGACTAAGGATTAGGGCGCCTATAACTCGGTTCGACGCCCGCGGGGGCGTAGCTCAGTTGGTTAGAGCGCTGCCCTGTCACGGCAGAGGTCGCGGGTTCGAGTCCCGTCGCTCCCGCCATCTTTTCAATGACTTAGCCTAGATTGCCGGTTCCCGGACCAGTGCCGTTTCCAACCCAAATTGCGCCGTGAACAACCCCCACCCACCGGTCAAGGCGCTGTTCTTCGACGTGTTCGGAACGCTGGTGGATTGGCGCACCTCGGTTGCCCGCGAGGCCGAACGAATCCTCGGTGCGCTTGGGTATAACCTCGACTGGATCGCCTTCGCCGACGCTTGGCGGGCCGAATACCAGCCCAGTATGGAGGAGGTGCGTGCTGGCCGCATCCCGTTTTCCAAGCTTGACGTGCTGCACCGACGCAATCTTGAGCGCTTGCTGCCGCGCTTCGGATTGCAGAACTTGTCCGACGAGGTGCTCGACGATTTTACGCTCGTTTGGCACCGGCTCGATGCTTGGCCGGACGTGCCTGGCGCACTCGCGCGGCTAAAAAAGAAATTCTGGCTGGCACCGTGCTCAAACGGGAACATTTCTTTGATGGTCGATCTGGCGCGCCGCAATGATCTGCCATGGGACGCCATCCTCGGCTCGGAAACGGCCGGCGACTACAAGCCGAAGCCGCGCGTCTATCTCGCCGCCTGCGAGGCGTTCAGTCTCGAACCGGCGCAATGCATGATGGTCGCTGCGCACAGCCGCGATCTTGCCGCGGCGGCGAAGCTTGGCTTACGCACCGGACACATCGCGCGCGTGAACGAATACGGCCCCAACACCGGCGAGCCCGCGCCGACGGCACCGATCGATATTGCAGGCAACGACTTAAGCGACCTCGCGGGCAAACTGGGGGCGTGAAGCCTAGCCGCGATAGACCGGCTCCGGCCGCGTGAAGTAGCTCACCAGGATGTGGTACACCAGCAGATAATTTTTCTGCTGGAAGCTGGCGTGGGCGATGCCCGGCATCACGGTGAATTGCTTGTCCGGGTTTGGCAGCATCTCGAAGAACTTCAACAGATCCTCGACCGACGCGATACCGTCCCATTGTCCGCGCATGATCAGCGTTGGTACCGTGATTTTTTCTGGATCCACCACCGGCAATTTCGAGCACATGTCGACGTAAGTGCCGGTCGGCACTGAATCGTCAAGCGCGGTGATGGCGTTGGCGAAAGCCTCGATCACCTTGTCATCGGCGGTGCCGGGGTGATCGCGCGTGAAAATCGATCGCACGAAGGCTTTGTCGATTGGCCGCCGGTTCTTGGCCGTGAATTCGGGCAGCTTCTTGCGCCGCTCGGCGAGCGTGGGCGAACCTTCGCCGGTCCACACCATGGCATCGAGCGCGAGCCGCGCCACCATCTCCGGATGGCGCTGCGCGAACAGCGCCGCGCGCAACGCACCCGACGAGATGCCGTAGACCATGAGCGGACGTTTTCCGCGCAGCTTCTGGATATAAAGCGCCGCCGCGTAGCAATCGTCCGCGCCTTGCGCGATCGGCGCATTGTTGTCGCGGTCCTTGGTGGAGCGGCCATAGCCTTCCATGTCGACCGACCAGCAGTCGAAGCCTAAGCGGGAGAAATGATCCATGGCCGAGACGTGCCCCGGCACCTGCAGGTCGAAGGTCGGCTGCGATGCCATGGAGGAGCCGTGCACGAACAGGATGGTGCCGGTGCTCTTTTTCGGATCGCCGGCGCATTTTTCCCACAGGAAAAGCTTCACGCCGCCGTCCTTGGCGGTCCAATGCTCCTGGCCCTTGTTTATGGTGGTTGCCATCTCGTTCATCGCGCACCCATGCCGTTGTCCTGGAATTGCCTTTGGTGCGGCCGCGGCCGCGCTGGCGCGACTATCGAGGCTGGCTTGACCCCCGTCAATTGTGGGGCTTTGGCGTCGGCGCGCGCTCGTGGATGCAACCGATTGCCGTCTTGCCACCCATTGTGCGCTGCGCTAAGCCTCAATTGCTCCCGTCCATGAGGCTATCCCAACACGGTAAGGGCGTTTTGTGCGGGGCTACGGCGCCGTTTCGGGCCGCCGCGCAGTCCGGGACGGGCGGAAATCCGGTAGGGCGCGGGGCGCGCGCGCTTTGAGGTAGCCGATGCACGCATTGCTGCTGGATTATCTGCCCCTGGTCATCTTTGTCGCGGTGGCGCTCGTCATCGGGCTGGCGCTGCTGATTGCGCCCTTCCTTGTAGCCTACAAGCAGCCGGACCCGGAGAAATTGTCCGCCTACGAATGCGGCTTCAACGCCTTCGACGACGCCCGCATGCAGTTCGACGTGCGCTTCTACCTGGTTGCCATCCTGTTCATCATCTTCGATCTCGAGGTGAGTTTCCTGTTCCCCTGGGCGGTGGTGTTTCGCGAGGTTGGTGTTCCCGGCTTCTGGGCGATGATGGTGTTCCTTGCCGTTCTGACGATCGGCTTCATATATGAATGGAAGAAGGGGGCGCTCGAATGGGATTGATGGCCCCATGACGCTCGTTGCACCCGAAGCAACAGGCATTCTCGATCCGCACACCGGCAAGCCGGTCGGCAGCGACGATGCCTTTTTCCGCGACGCGAACCGAGAATTGTCCGACAAGGGCTTCCTGGTCACCACCGTCGACGAACTCATCACCTGGGCGCGCACTGGCTCGCTGATGTGGATGACCTTCGGTCTGGCCTGCTGCGCCGTCGAAATGATGCAGATGGCGATGGCGCGCTACGACTGCGAGCGCTTTGGCTTTGCCCCGCGCGCTTCACCGCGCCAGTCCGACGTCATGATCGTCGCCGGCACGCTCACCAACAAGATGGCGCCGGCGATGCGCAAGGTTTACGACCAGATGCCGGAGCCGCGCTACGTGATCTCCATGGGATCCTGCGCCAACGGCGGCGGCTACTACCACTATTCCTATTCGGTCGTGCGCGGCTGCGACCGCATCGTGCCGGTCGACATTTACGTTCCTGGCTGTCCGCCGACCGCCGAAGCGCTGCTCTACGGCGTCATGCTGCTACAGAAGAAGATCCGTCGTACCGGCACAATCGAAAGGTGAACGGCCGGCCATGGACGAGACGCTCGAAAGGCTTGGGTCAACCATCAAGAACGCGCTGGGCGCTTCCGTCACCGGCTGTGAGATCGCGCACGGCGAGTTGACCGTTCACGCGCGCGCCGCCGACATCGTCAAGATCGCGACCTTTTTGCGCGACGACCCGACCTGCCAGTTCGCCTGCATCATTGATGTGACCGCGGTCGATTGGCCCGGCCGCGAGCAGCGCTTCGACGTGGTCTATCATCTGCTCTCGCCGCGCATGAACCAGCGCGCGCGCGTAAAGATCATGACCGACGAGGCGACGCCGGTCGCTTCGCTGGTCGGCGTCTATCGCGGCGCCGACTGGTACGAGCGAGAGACCTACGATCTCTACGGCGTGCTGTTCACCGGCCACCCGGACATGCGGCGCATCCTCACTGATTACGGGTTCGAAGGTCATCCGCTGCGCAAGGATTTTCCGCTCACCGGATTCGTCGAGGTGCGCTGGGACGACGAGCAGAAGCGGGTGCTCTACGACAAGGTGAAGCTAAATCAGGAATTCCGCACCTTCGATTTCATGTCGCCCTGGGAGGGCACCGATTACGTGCTGCCGGGTGACGAGAAGGCGAAAGGGTCGTGACCATGACGCCGACCCTCAGGCCCGGCCTGACGCATTCGTTTTCCTACCGGGTGCCGGAGAACAAGACGGTGCCCTTCACCTATCCGGAATCGCCGATCATCGCCGGCATGCCGAAGGTGTTCGCCACCGGCTATATGATAGTTTTAATGGAATGGACCTGCGCTCAACTGCTCGAGCCGCACCTCGACGAGGGCGAAGGCTCGCTCGGTACCCATGTAGACGTGAGCCATGCAGCCGCGACGCCGCCCGGCCTGACCGTCACGGTGGACGTGGAGGTGGCCGAGTTGCGTGGCCGCAAGGTCATCTTCAACGTACGCGCCCATGACGGCTTGGACCTGATCGGCGAGGGCACACATGAGCGTGTCTTGGTCAATTGGGACAGCTTCAATGCCCGCGTCGCCGACAAGGCGAAGGCGGCGGCGGAGGCGGTGCAGTGATGGCAGAAACCGCGGTGCGAAACTTCACCATCAATTTCGGCCCGCAACATCCGGCAGCGCATGGCGTGCTGCGGCTGGTGCTTGAGCTCGACGGCGAAATTGTCGAGCGCGTGGACCCGCATGTCGGCCTGCTCCATCGCGGCACGGAGAAACTTATCGAGTACAAAACTTACCTGCAGGCCGTGCCCTATTTCGACCGGCTCGACTACGTCGCGCCCATGAACCAGGAGCATGCCTTCTGCCTGGCGGTGGAAAAGCTGCTCGGCGTTACGGTGCCCAGGCGCGGGCAGCTCATTCGCGTGCTCTATGCCGAAATCGGACGGCTGTTGTCGCACATGCTCAACATCACCACGCAGGCGTTGGACGTCGGCGCGCTCACTCCGCCGCTGTGGGGCTTCGAAGAGCGCGAGAAGATGATGGCGTTCTACGAGCGCGCCTCCGGCAGCCGCATGCACGCGGCCTATTTTCGTCCGGGCGGCGTGCATCAAGACCTGCCGCCGAAGCTTATCGACGATATAGAGGCCTTCTGCGACCCGTTCCTGAAGGTCTGCGACGACATCGAGGGCTTGCTCACCGACAACCGCATCTTCAAGCAGCGCACTGTCAACATCGGCGTGGTCAAGTTGGAGGAGGGCTGGAACCGGGCCTTCTCCGGCGTGATGGTGCGCGGCTCGGGTGCCGCCTGGGACCTGCGCAAGGCGCAGCCTTATGAATGCTATTCCGAAATGCAATTCGACATACCGGTCGGCAAAAACGGCGACAGCTATGATCGCTATCTCATCCGTCTGGAGGAGATGCACCAAGCAGTCCGCATCATGAAGCAGTGCATCGCGAAGCTGCGCGAGCCGGCGGGCCAGGGTCCCGTCATGGTCGAAGATAACAAGATCGTACCGCCGCGGCGCGGCGAGATGAAGCGCTCGATGGAATCGCTCATCCACCATTTCAAGCTTTACACCGAAGGCTTTCACGTGCCGGCAGGCGAGGTCTACGCCGCGGTCGAGGCGCCGAAGGGCGAGTTTGGCGTCTATTTGGTGAGCGACGGCACCAACAAACCCTACAAGTGCAAGATCCGCGCGCCCGGCTTCGCGCATATGAGCGCGATGGATTTCCTCTGCCGCGGCCACATGCTGGCCGACGTCTCCGCCATCATGGGTACGATCGACGTCGTGTTCGGGGAGGTGGACCGATGAGCGTGCGCCGCCTCGCCCCGCCGGAAATGCAGCCGAAGAATTTTGCCTTCAGCAAGGAGAACCTGGCCTGGGCCAAAAAGGAAGTGACCAAATATCCGGAAGGCCGCCAGGCTTCAGCAATCATTCCTTTGCTGTGGCGTGCGCAGGAACAGGCGGGCAACTGGCTGCCGGAAGTGGCGATCCGCTATGTCGCCGACTTGCTCGGCATGGCGCATATCCGCGCACTCGAGGTCGCGACCTTCTACACCATGTTCAACTTGGCGCCGGTGGGCAAATTCCACGTGCAATTTTGCGGCACAACGCCGTGCCGGCTGCGCGGCGCCCACGAGCTGGAAAAGGTTTGCTGCGCGCGCATCGGCGAGCAGGGCGTCGTCACCGACGACGGCAAGTTCTCTTGGGTCGAGGTCGAGTGCCTGGGCGCCTGCGTCAACGCGCCTATGGTGCAGATCAACGCCGACTACTATGAGGACCTAGACGCCGAAAGCTTCGGCAAAATCCTCGATTTGCTCGCCGCCGGCAAGACACCGAAGCCCGGCCCGCAAGTAAAGCGGCAATGGTCAGCGCCGGTGGGCGGCCCGACCACGCTGACCGCCCTGTCGGCGCTGCCGACCTCGCAACGCCTTCCGCAGGATTGATGAATGCTCGCTGACAAGGACCGCATCTTCAGCAACCTCTATGGCCTCCAGGATTGGGGTCTGAAGGGCGCGCGCGCACGCGGCGCCTGGGATGGAACCAAGCGCATCCTTGAGAAGGGCCGCGACGAGATCGTCAACGATGTGAAAGCCTCCGGCTTGCGTGGACGCGGCGGCGCCGGCTTCCCCACTGGCCTGAAATGGTCGTTCATGCCCAAACAGATCGGCGATCGGCCGCATTATCTCGTGGTCAATGCCGACGAGTCCGAGCCTGGCACCTGCAAGGACCGCGAGGTCATGCGGCACGATCCGCATCTCTTGATCGAGGGCTGCCTGATCGCCGGCTTCGCCATGGGCGCCAATGCCGGCTACATCTATATCCGCGGCGAATTCATAAGGGAGCGCGAGCGGCTGCAAGCGGCGATCGATGAAGCTTATGCCGCCAAACTGATCGGCAAGAACAACATCCACGGCTGGGATTTCGATCTCTACCTCCACCACGGCGCCGGCGCCTATATTTGCGGCGAGGAAACCGCGCTGCTTGAAAGCCTGGAAGGCAAGAAGGGCGAGCCTCGCTTGAAGCCGCCGTTTCCGGCCAATGTCGGCCTCTATGGCTGCCCGACTACGGTCAACAATGTGGAATCGATCGCCCAGGTGCCGGACATCATGCGCCGCGGCGCCGCCTGGTTCGCCGGTATCGGCCGGCCCAACAACACCGGCACCAAGCTGTTTTGCATTTCCGGCCATGTCGAGAAACCATGCAACGTCGAAGAGGCCATGGGCATTCCACTGCGCGAGCTATTGGAAACCCATGCCGGCGGCGTGCGCGGCGGCTGGGACAATCTGCTGGCGGTCATTCCCGGCGGCTCGTCGATGCCGCTAGTGCCGGCCGGCGCGGACTGGGCGGATTCTCTGGTGATGGATTTCGACGGCTGCACCGAAAAGAAATCGGCACTCGGCACCGCCGCGGTCATCGTCATAGACAGATCCACCGATATCGTGCGGGCCATGGCTCGCATCTCATATTTTTATAAACATGAGAGCTGCGGCCAGTGCACGCCCTGTCGCGAAGGCATGGGCTGGATGTGGCGCGTCTTGACCCGCATGGCCGAGGGCCGCGCGCAAAAGCGCGAGATCGACATGTTGATGGAGGTCACCAAGCAGATCGAAGGCCACACCATCTGCGCCTTCGGTGACGGCGCCGCCTGGCCGGTGCAGGGCCTGCTGCGCCATTTCCGCCCGGAGATCGAGCGCCGCATCGACGAATATACGCGTAATGCCACCGCGCAAGGCGCGGTGCGCGAGGCGGCGGAGTGACGGCCATGCAACGCCATCTCGCCCAGTTCAACATCGCGCGCATCCGATATCCGCTCGACGATCCGCGCATGGCCGAATTTGTCGACAATGTCGCCCGCGTCAATGCGCTGGCCGAGCAGATCGACGGTTTCGTGTGGCGGCTCAAGGACGAGTCGGGCCACGCCATGAACATGCGCGTCTACGACGATCCGACCATCCTGCCGAACCTGACGTTGTGGCAGAACGCAGAGTCGCTCGAGCGTTTCGTCCGGCAAACCTTGCACGGCCGTTTCTACCGCCGGCGCGAGGAATGGTTCGAACCGATCGACACGCCGCTGGTGATGTGGTGGGTGCCGGCGGGCACGCGTCCGACCATGGCGGACGGCGTTAAGCGGCGCGATCATCTGATCGCGCACGGCGCGAGTGAATTTGCTTTCGGCTGGGAGAGCATTCCATCGGCCGGACGATGGATGACGGCGCGCGCCGGCGCGCAAAGCGAGCACGTGGCATGAGCAGAGCAATATATTACGGTCACCATTCAACCGCGGAGGCGGGCAATGCGTATGTCATGGGTGCTGCGCGGCTTCGGCATTGCCTATCTGCTGGTAGCGTTGGCGTTCCTGCCGCTCACGAAATTGCCGCCGCCACTGGACGAGGCATGGAGCGTTTACACCGGCGTGATCTTTACCGGCATGACGATCATCAGCTTCGGCTTGCTGACCCTGTTTGGGTCGCTTGCGATGCCGATCGCGCAAGCCGCCAGCATTGTTCCGGCCTACGCCGCGCAAATCGTGTTCGGCGCGATCTGTCTGGCGGTCGCGATCTATTCCGGCACGCGACTGCTGCGCAAAGATCTCACTCCCGCCCGGCGCGGATGGCATTTGTTTCTGCTGCTGCTAGCCGTGAGCGCGGTGATGCTGGTGTTTTGCACGATGTATGCTTGGTTGCATTTCGGTTGAGCTCCCGCGCTGCTGCAGGGAGAGCCGTCGCATGACCAAGCTCATCATCGACGGCAAAGAAATCGACGTCCGGCCGGAGTACACGCTGCTCCAGGCCTGTGAGGCCGCGGGCGCGGAAATCCCGCGCTTCTGCTTTCACGAGCGGCTGTCGATCGCCGGCAATTGCCGCATGTGTCTGGTCGAGTTGGTGGGTTCGCCCAAGCCGGTGGCGTCCTGCGCCTGGGGCGTGCGCGACTGCCGCCCCGGCAAGAACGGCGAGCCGCCGGAGGTCAATACCCGCACGCCGATGGTGAAAAAGGCGCGCGAGGGCGTGATGGAGTTCCTGCTGATCAATCATCCGCTCGATTGTCCGATTTGCGATCAGGGCGGCGAATGCGACCTGCAGGACCAGGCCATGGCCTATGGCATGGATGGCTCCCGCTATAAGGAGAATAAGCGCGCGGTCGAGGACAAATATATCGGCCCGCTGGTCAAAACGATCATGACGCGCTGCATCCACTGCACGCGCTGCATCCGCTTCTCCACCGAAGTCGCCGGCGTGCCGGAGCTCGGCGCCATCGGCCGCGGCGAGGACATGGAGATCACCACCTATCTCGAGCACGCCATGACCTCGGAGCTGCAAAGCAACGTGGTCGACCTCTGTCCGGTCGGCGCGCTCACCAACAAGCCTTACGCCTTTGCGGCGCGGCCATGGGAGCTCAACAAGACACAGTCGATCGACGTCATGGATGCGCTCGGATCCGCGATCCGCATCGATACGCGCGGGCGCGAGGTGATGCGCATTCTGCCGCGCACCAATGACGAGGTGAACGAGGAATGGATTTCCGACAAGACCCGCCACGTGGTGGACGGCTTGCGCACCCAGCGGCTCGACCAGCCTTACCTGCGCGAAAATGGCCGGTTGCGGCCGGCGACGTGGAAAGAGGCTTTTGCCGCAATCGCCGACAAGATCAAGAAGAACACCGGCGACCGCATCGGCGCCATTGCCGGCGATATGGCGGGCGCCGAAGAAATGTACGCGCTCAAGGACCTAATGGCCCGGCTCGGCAGCTTGAGCATCGATGCGCGTCAGGACGGCTCAGCGCTTAATCCACACTGGGGCCGCGCGACCTATCTGTTCAACGCCACCATCGCCGGCATCGAGCGCGCCGACGCGCTGCTTATCGTCGGCGCGAACCCGCGGCGTGAGGCAGCGGTGCTCAATGCCCGCATCCGCAAGCGCTGGCGCGCGGGTAGTTTCCCTGTCGGACTGATCGGTGAGAAAGCGGACCTGACCTACGCCTACGACTACCTCGGCGCCGGCCCCGACACGCTGGCCGGCCTCGCTCAGAGCAAGTTCGCCGAAGCGCTGAAAAATGCCGAGCGTCCGCTCATCCTGCTCGGCGCCGGCGCGCTGGCGCGCAAGGATGGCGCCGCCATCGCGTCACTTGCCGCCAAGGCGGCGCTTGAGTTCGGCGCTCTCAAAAAAGACTGGAACGGCTTCAGTGTTCTGCACGGCGCCGCCTCGCGCGTGGCCGCGCTCGATCTCGGCCTTACGCCGGGTGAGGGCGGCAAGACCGCCACGCAAATGGCCGCGGGCGGCCTCGACGTGCTGTTCCTGCTCGGCGCTGATGAGATTGACGTCAAACCTGGGCCGTTCGTGATCTATGTTGGCACTCACGGCGACCGCGGCGCCCATCGCGCCGACGTGATTCTGCCGGGCGCCGCCTATCCCGAAAAGTCGGCGATCTTCGTCAACACCGAAGGCCGCGTGCAAATGACAGAGCGTGCCTCGTTCCCGCCTGGCGACGCGCGCGAGGACTGGGCGATCCTGCGGGCTCTTTCCGGCAAACTCGGCTGCACGCTGCCGTACAACTCGATGGCACAATTGCGCCAGCTGATGTTCGCGGCGCACCCCCAACTCATGCGCTTCGACCGGATCGAGTCGGGCAACCCTGGCGATATCGAGAAGCTCGCGCGTCTCGGCGGCAGCGCGGACAAGACGCCGTTCGCGTCGCCGGTCGCCGAATTCTATCTCACCAATCCGATCGCGCGCTCATCCGCCGTCATGGCCGAATGTTCGGCACTGGCGAACGCGACCGTCAAGAATTCGCCTATGACGGCGGCGGAGTAGGGCCATGATCGAATTCTTTTTCGACTACATCTGGCCGCTCATCATCATTCTGGCGGAGTCGGTGCTGCTGCTGGTCGTCCTGCTCGTTGCCGTTGCCTACGTGCTCTATGCCGACCGCAAGATCTGGGCGGCGGTGCAGATCAGGCGAGGTCCTAACGTGGTGGGCCCCTGGGGCTTGTTCCAGTCCTTCGCCGATATGCTGAAATTCGTATTCAAGGAGCCGGTGATCCCGGCTGGCGCCAACAAGGGCGTGTTTATACTGGCGCCGTTGATATCCTGCGTGCTGGCGCTCGCCGCCTGGGCGGTAATCCCGGTCAACGTCGGCTGGGTGGTCGCCGACATCAATGTCGGCGTCTTATACATCTTCGCGATCTCCTCGCTCATGGTCTACGGAATCATCATGGCGGGTTGGGCGTCGAACTCGAAATATCCGTTTCTAGCGGCGCTGCGCTCGGCGGCGCAGATGGTGTCCTACGAGGTTTCAATCGGCTTCGTCATCATCACCGTATTGCTCTGCGCCGGCTCGCTGAATCTATCGGCGATCGTGCATGCGCAGGAGAGCGGAATTGCAAACCTGGTCGGCCTGCCTTGGCTCGGCTTTCTCAACTGGTACTGGCTGCCGCTGTTTCCGATGTTCGCCATCTTCTTCGTCTCGGCGCTGGCCGAGACCAATCGCCCGCCTTTCGACCTGGTGGAAGCGGAGTCGGAATTGGTCGCCGGCTTCATGGTGGAATACGGCTCGACGCTCTACATGATGTTCATGCTCGGCGAATACGTGGCGATTTGCACTATGTCCGCCATGGCCACGATCTTTTTCATGGGCGGCTGGTTGGCGCCGATCCCCTATCCGCCGTTCACCTGGGTGCCGGGCGTGGTCTGGTTCACGCTCAAGGCGCTGTTCTTCTTTTTCCTGATCTCCATGGCCAAGGCCATGGTTCCACGCTACCGCTACGATCAGCTGATGCGACTGGGCTGGAAAGTGTTTCTGCCCGTGTCGCTGGCGATGGTGGCGATCGTCGCGTTCGTGCTCCAATACGGCGCGCTGGCGACGGCCGTGGTCATGAAGTGAGGTTGCCATGAGACTCGATCGCACGGCCAAGGCGGTGTTTTTTTGGGAGTTCGTGACCGGCTTCGTGCTGGCCATGCGTTATTTGCTCAAGGCGAAAGCGACGCTCAATTATCCGCACGAGAAGGGGCCGCTCTCGCCGCGCTTCCGCGGCGAGCATGCCCAGCGCCGCTATCCGAATGGCGAGGAGCGCTGCATCGCCTGCAAGCTGTGCGAGGCGATTTGCCCGGCGCAGGCCATTACCATCGAGGCTGGTCCCCGCCGCAACGACGGCACCCGGCGCACCACGCGCTACGATATCGACATGGTCAAATGCATCTATTGCGGGCTCTGCCAGGAAGCCTGCCCGGTCGACGCCATCGTGGAAGGCCCGAACTTCGAATTCGCCACCGAGACGCGCGAGGAGCTCTATTACGACAAGGAAAAGCTTCTGGCCAACGGCGACCGCTGGGAACGCGAGATCGCCAAGAACCTTGCGCTCGACGCGCCTTACAGGTGAACGGATGATCGTCGCCGCGCTATTCTTCTATCTCTTCGCCGGCATTTGCGTGGCCAGCGCCTTCATGGTGATTGCGGCGAAGAACCCGGTGCACTCTGTGCTCTTCCTCATCCTCGCCTTCGTCAATGCCGCCGGCCTATTCGTGATGCTGGGCGCCGAATTCCTCGCCATGATCCTGATCGTTGTTTATGTCGGCGCGGTTGCGGTGCTGTTCCTGTTCGTGGTGATGATGCTCGACGTCGATTTCGCCGAGCTCAAGCAGGGCGCGCTGCAATATCTGCCGGTCGGCGCGCTGATCGGCGTTATCTTCCTCACCGAGCTCTTGCTGGTGGTCGGTGCCTGGGCGATCGGGCCGGGGGTGCCGCAAGCCATCACCGCGCCGATCCCGCCGGTCGCCCAGATTCATAACACCGAGGCGATCGGCCTCGTGCTCTACACCCGCTACGTCTATTTCTTCGAGGCTGCCGGCATGATCCTGCTGGTCGCCATGGTCGGCGCCATCGTGCTGACGCTGCAACATAAGGAGCGTGTGCGCCGGCAAGTGATTGCCGAACAGGTCGCGCGCAGCCCGGCGGATTCGATTGAGATCCGCCACGTCCGGCCGGGGCAGGGGCTGGGAGGCAGCGCATGACCATTGGGCTCGGCCATTATCTTTCGGTTGCCGCCATCCTGTTCACGCTCGGGATTTTCGGCATCTTTCTCAACCGCAAGAACGTGATCGTCATCCTGATGTCGATCGAGCTGATCCTGTTGGCGGTCAACATCAACCTCGTCGCCTTTTCCAGTCATCTTGGCGACATCGTCGGCCAGATCTATGCGCTGATCGTCCTCACCGTCGCCGCCGCCGAAGCCGCGATCGGCCTGGCTATTCTCGTCGTCTTCTATCGCAACAAAGGCTCGATCGCGGTTGAAGATATCAATTTAATGAAAGGTTGATGGGGCGGGAATGTATCAGGCCATTGTCTTTCTGCCTCTTCTCGGGGCGATCCTGGCGGCAATTATCGCTATTGCCGGCGCGCGCGCCCGCTGCCCGGGCGAAGGCCCGCAGCCCGGCGCCGAAGAGACCGCGGGCGATCATGCGCAACACCAGGACGCACCGGCGGCGCATAGTGCCGCCAGCGCCGTTTATCACGCGCAAGAAGTCCACGCGCCGGCGGCTGTTGGATCGCGCACCACCGAACTGATCACCACCACGCTGCTGATGATCTCGATGATCCTGTCGTGGATCGCCTTCGTGCAGGTCGGCTTCGGCCATCACGACATGCGCGTGCCGGTCTTCACCTGGATCACCTCCGGCAACTTGAACGTCGAATGGTCGCTGCGCATCGACACGCTGACGGCGGTGATGCTGGTGGTAGTGACATCAGTGTCGGGCTTCGTGCACCTATATTCCATCGGCTACATGGCGGGAGACCCCTACCGCCCGCGCTTCTTCGGCTATCTTTCGATGTTCACCTTCGCCATGCTGATGCTGGTGACGGCCGACAACCTGGTGCAGTTGTACTTCGGCTGGGAGGGCGTGGGGCTGGCGAGCTATCTCTTGATCGGCTTCTGGTATCACAAGCCGGAAGCCAACGCCGCCGCGATCAAAGCCTTCGTCGTCAACCGCGTCGGGGATTTCGGCTTCGCGCTAGGCATTTTCGCCATTTTCATGCTGGTGGGCGCGGTCGATTACGACACCGTGTTCGCGCAGGCGCCGACGCTCGCTGGAAAAACCATTCCGCTATTCGTCTGGCAAGTCGATGCGCTCACGCTGATTTGCCTGCTGCTGTTCATGGGCGCTATGGGCAAGTCGGCCCAATTCTTGCTGCATACCTGGCTGCCTGACGCCATGGAGGGCCCGACGCCGGTCTCCGCCCTGATCCACGCCGCCACCATGGTGACTGCCGGCGTGTTCATGGTGGCGCGGCTGTCACCGCTGTTCGAATTGGCGCCGCACGCGCAGGCCTTCGTCACCTTCATCGGCGCCACCACCGCCGTGTTCGCCGCAACGATCGGCCTGGTGCAGAACGACATCAAGCGCGTCATCGCTTATTCGACCTGCTCGCAGCTCGGTTACATGTTCGTGGCCATGGGTGTCGGCGCCTATTCGGTCGGCATGTTCCACCTGTTCACCCATGCCTTCTTCAAGGGCCTGTTGTTCCTCGGCGCCGGCTCCGTCATTACGGCCATGCATCACGAGCAGGACATGCGTCACATGGGGGGCCTGAAGGACCGCATCCCCTTCACCTACATCACGATGATTGTCGGTACGCTGGCACTCACCGGCTTTCCGCTCACCGCCGGCTATTTCTCCAAGGACGCCATCATCGAGGCGGCCTTCGTTACGCACAGCAACCCGATGGCCTTCTACGCCTATATCTGCACCGTGGGCGCCGCGCTCCTGACTTCGTTCTATTCCTGGCGGCTGATCTTCATGACCTTCCACGGAGAGCCGCACGACCGCCAGCACTGGCGCGACGCCCATGAGAGCCCGATGGTGATGCTGATCCCGCTCGGCTTCCTTGCCTTCGGCTCGGTGTTTGCCGGCCTGCCGTTCAAGGAAATCTTTGCCGGCCACGGCGTTGAGAGCTTCTTCGGCTCCTCGCTCTTCTTCGCCAAGAGCAACGCGGTGCTTGCGGACATGCATCACGTCTCGCTTGAGATCGGCCTACTGCCGACCGTGATGATGGCGCTCGGTTTTCTGGTCGCCTGGCATTTCTATATTCGTCGGCCCGATATCCCGGTCGAACTCGCGCGTCAGCATGAGGTGCTCTACAAGTTCCTGCTCAACAAATGGTACTTCGACGAGATCTACGACGCGCTCCTCGTTGAGCCGACCAAGAAACTGGGGCGGCTACTGTGGAAGGGCGGCGACGGCTGGCTGATCGACGGCTTCGGGCCGGACGGTGTCTCCGCCCGCGTGCTTGACGTGACCCGCAACGTTATCCGTCTGCAAAGCGGCTATCTCTACCACTACGCCTTCGCCATGTTGATCGGCGCGGCGGCCTTCATCACCTGGTTCATGTTCGCGTTCCGATAGGAAGGCTAAGAAAAAATTATGAATTGGCCGATCCTCTCCGTCGTCACTTTCCTGCCGCTGCTAGGCGCGCTGTTCACCATGCTGGTACGCGGCGACGGGCGACTGGCGCGCGGCACCGCGCGCTGGGTGGCGCTGTGGACGACGCTCGTCACTTTCGCGATCTCGCTGGTGATGGTGTGGCGCTTTGATTCCGCGTCACCGGAATTTCAGTTCGTCGAGAAGCATTCCTGGCTCGGTGTCGCCAGCTATCACATGGGCGTCGACGGCATTTCGCTGCCCTTCGTGATCCTCACCACCGCGCTGATGCCGATCTGCATCCTGGCGAGCTGGACCGCCATCCAGAAGCGCGTCAAGGAATACATGATCGCGTTCCTGGTGCTCGAAACCCTGATGGTCGGCACCTTCTCGGCGCTCGATCTGGTGCTGTTCTATTTGTTCTTCGAGGGCGGCCTGATCCCGATGTTCCTGATCATCGGCGTCTGGGGCGGCGCACGCCGGGTCTATGCCAGTTTCAAGTTTTTTCTCTATACACTGCTCGGCTCGGTGCTGATGCTGCTCGCCATCATGGCGATGTATTGGGAGGCCGGCACCACCGACATCCCGACGCTGCTGCGCCACGGCTTCCCGTTGGCATTGCAAAAGTGGGCCTGGCTTGCGTTCTTTGCTTCCTTTGCAGTCAAGTTGCCGATGTGGCCGGTGCACACCTGGCTGCCGGACGCGCACGTCGAGGCGCCGACGGCCGGCTCGGTCATTCTCGCCGCCATCCTGCTGAAAATGGGCGGCTACGGATTCCTGCGCTTTTCGCTGCCGATGTTCCCGGCCGCCAGCCATGACTTTGCGCCGCTGATCTTCACGCTTTCGGTCGTTGCCATCATCTACACCTCGCTGGTGGCGCTGATGCAGGAGGACGTGAAGAAGCTGATCGCTTACTCCTCGGTCGCCCATATGGGTTTTGTCACCATGGGCATCTTTGCCGCCACCGCGCAGGGGGTAGCCGGCGGCATCTTCCAGATGATCTCGCACGGCATCGTCTCGGGCGCGCTGTTCCTCTGCGTCGGCGTCGTCTACGACCGCATGCACACCCGCGAGATTTCGTTCTATGGCGGGCTGGTCAACCGCATGCCGCTCTATGCTGCGGTGTTCATGGTATTCACGCTCGCCAATGTCGGGCTGCCAGGCACCTCCGGCTTTATCGGCGAGTTCCTGACGCTGATCGGCACCTTCAAGGTCAACACCTCGGTCGCCTTCCTCGCCACACTCGGCGTCATCGGGTCGGCGGCCTATGCCTTGTGGCTCTACCGCAAGATGATCTTCGGTACGCTTAAGCCGGCTGTGGCGGGCATCAAAGACCTCGGCTGGCGCGAATGCGTCATCTTTGCGCCGCTGGTGGCGCTGATCATCCTCCTCGGCGTCGCGCCCAAGCCGGTGCTCGATATATCGGCTGCGTCGGTTACCCAATTGCTTGACCGCTACGACCGCGCGGTGAAAGCTGCCGAGTTGGCGCGTGAGCATAAGGTGGAACTGGTATCCGCCAAGGATCAGGCGCCTGTGAGGGCGACCCGATGAGTGCCTTCACGTACCTGCAGGACTACCTTCCAGTGCTGCCGGAAATCGTGCTGGCGCTCGGCGCCATGCTGCTGGTCATGGCCGGCGTGGCGCTGGGCGAGCGCAGTGCCACGCTGGTCAATAGCGCGTCGATCCTGCTTCTGATCGGCGTCGCGGTCCTGGTCGTCGGGTTGCCGAGCGGGCGGCACGTGCTGTTCAACGGCAGTTTCGTGGTCGACGATTACGCGCGCTTTCTTAAGCTCTTGGCGTTGACCGGCTCGACCGGCGCGCTGCTGCTATCGCTCGACTATCTCAAGTTCGAACGGCAGGAGAAGTTCGAATACGGCACGCTGTTTCTGTTCGCAACGCTCGGCATGCTGATACTGATCTCGGCGGCCGACCTGATCGCGCTCTATCTCGGCCTTGAACTGATGAGCCTGTCGCTCTACGTGGTCGCGGCCTACGAGCGGGACAATGCGCGCTCGACCGAGGCCGGCTTGAAATATTTCGTGTTAGGCGCGCTGTCGTCCGGCATGCTGCTGTACGGCGCCTCGCTGATTTACGGCTTCACCGGCACGGTGAATTTCACCGGCATCGCCAAGGCGACGTCGCAGGGCGCCGGCATCGGGTTGATCTTCGGGCTGGTATTTCTGTTCGTCGGCTTCTGCTTCAAGATATCCGCGGTGCCGTTTCACATGTGGACGCCCGATGTCTATGAGGGCGCGCCCACGCCGGTCACCGCATTTTTTGCTGCCGCCCCCAAGGTTGCCGGCATCGCCATCTTCGTGCGCGCGACCGTAGTCGCCTTTCCCGGCATCACCCACGAGTGGCAGCAGATCGTGGTGTTTGTCTCCATCGCCTCGATGGCACTCGGCGCGTTCGCCGCTATCGGGCAGCGCAACATCAAGCGGCTAATGGCTTATTCCTCGATCGGGCACATGGGCTTCGCGCTGGTCGGCCTGGCCGCCGGTACGGCCGAAGGCGTGCAGGGCGTGCTGATCTATATGACCATATATGTAACGATGACGCTCGGCGCCTTTGCGGTCATCCTCGCCATGCGGCGCGACGGCCAGTTGGTGGAAAAGATCGGCGATCTCGCTGGCCTCTCGCGCACCCATCCGACCATGGCCTTCTTCCTGGCGATGTTGTTGTTCTCGCTCGCCGGTATTCCGCCGCTCGCCGGTTTCTTTGCCAAGTTCTACGTGTTCCTCGCCGCCATAAACGCCGGGCTCTATGCCCTGGCGGTGATCGGCGTGCTTACCAGCGTGGTTGGCGCCTACTACTATCTGGCGATCGTCAAGATCATGTACATGGACGAGCCGGTGGAAGGCTTCCAGAGCATGCCGGGGCTGCTCGGCTTCGTGCTCACCATCGCCGCGTTGTTCAACATTCTGTTCTTTGCCTATCCGGCGCCGCTGCTCGGTGCTGCAACTGCGGCCGCTAAATCGCTTTTTTGACGCGCGGTCGAGATCGCGCGCAGTGTGTGACCCCTAAAAGTGGGAACCGGTTTTCGGACAAGGTCACGCACCAAGAAAATGAGATGAACCGCGAAGCCACGGGCCTGGCGGGGGTCCGAACCATAGCTTACGAGACGCTCGGCTCCACCAATGCCGAGGCGCTGGTGCTTGCGCGTGCCGGCGAGCGCGGGCCGTTGTGGATCACCGCCAAGACGCAAAGCGCCGGCCGTGGCCGCCGCGGCAGCAGTTGGGTTTCGCCGCCCGGCAATCTCTACGCCACGCTCTTGCTGACTGAGCCGTCGGCGCCGCAAGACGCGCCGCAATTGTCGTTCGTGGCCGCCTTGGCCCTACATGACGCGGTCAGCCTCGCCGCGCCGCAGCTTGCGCCCCTGCTGAAAGTGAAATGGCCGAACGATCTGCTGCTCGGGACCAAGAAGCTCGCCGGCATCCTGATGGAAGGCGAATGCGAGCCGGTATTCTCGGTCGCGATCGGAATTGGCGTCAATTGCGTGTCGAACCCGCCGGACGCCGCCTATCCCGCCACTGATCTTGCCACTGCCGGCGCGCTGGTCGCGCCCGCGCGGCTATTCGACGCATTGGCGCCCGCGCTGACCCAACGCGCGGCGCAATGGCGGCGCGGGCAGGGCTTTGCTTTCGTTCGCGCCGACTGGCTCAAGCGCGCCGCCGGCATCGGCGAGCCGATCCGCGTGCGGCTGCCGGCGCGCGAGCTTGCCGGCCGCTTCCAGGGGCTCGACGAGGCCGGCCGCCTGCTGGTCGCGGGGCCGGACGGCACCGAAATCGTTACCGCGGGCGAAGTGTTCGGGTTTGGGTCCCGCTGATGGTGCAAGCGCCGCAGGAACTGGTGTTCGCCCCGCTCGGCGGCGTCGGCGAGATCGGCATGAACCTGTCGATCTACGGGCTCGGGCCGGAGCGGCGGCGGCAATGGCTGGCGGTCGATCTCGGCGTGTCGTTTGCCTCCGAAGAGCATCTGCCCGGCGTCGATCTCATCCTGCCCGACATCCGCTATCTGGTGGAGGAGCGCAAGAACCTCGCCGGCATCGTGCTTACCCACGCCCACGAGGACCATTTCGGCGCGCTGCTCGATCTGTGGCCGCACCTCAAGGTGCCGGTGTTTGCGACGCCTTTCTCCGCCGCGCTGCTCGAGGCTAAATGCGCGAGCGAGCCGGGCGCGCCCAAGATCCCGGTCACCATCGTGAAGCTCGGCAGCCGCTTTAATGTCGGTCCCTTCGACATCGAGTTGGTCACCATGGCGCATTCGATTCCGGAATCGAACGCGCTCATCATCCGCACGCCCTGCGGCGCCGTGCTGCATACCGGCGACTGGAAACTCGACCCGATGCCGATCCTGGACGACGCCACCGACGAGAAGAAATTGAGTGCGCTGGGCGAGGTAGGCTGCCTGGCGCTGATCGGCGATTCCACCAATGCGGTGCGCGAAGGTCGCTCGCCTTCGGAGACCGACGTCGCCAAGGCGATCGCCGAGCTGATCAAGACCGCACCCGGCCGGGTGGCGGTCACCACCTTCGCTTCCAATGCCGCGCGCCTGCGCAGCGTCGCCGAAGGCGCCCGCGCCGCCGGCCGCGAGGTGATCGTTGCCGGCCGCGCCATGCAGCGCATCGTGCAGATCGCGCGCGAGACCGGCTATTTCGACGGCGTACAGGGTTTCCGCGAGATCGACGCCTATGCCGCGTTGCCCCCGAACAAAGTGGTGGCGCTGTGCACCGGCAGCCAGGGCGAGCCGCGCGCCGCGCTTGCGCGCATCGCCGAGGAGCAGCATCCGGACATCGAGTTCTCGCGCGGCGACCGCTTGATCTATTCCGCGCGCATGATCCCCGGCAACGAGAAGGCGATCGGCCGCGTGCTCAATGGGCTGATCGACCAAGGCGTCGAGGTTATCAGCGACCGTACCCATCTCGTGCACGTGTCGGGCCATCCGCGCCGCGCCGAGATGGAAGACCTGATCGGCTGGGTCAAGCCGCAGGTCCTGATCCCCGTGCATGGCGAGGCGTTGCATCTCACCGAGCACGCCACGCTCGCTAAGCGTTGCGGCGTTCCCCAAGTCATCCAGTGCCGCAACGGCGACCTGGTGCGGCTTTCGCCCGATGCGCGCATCATCGACGAGGTGCCGGCGGGCCGCGTCTACAAGGACGGCACCTTGCTGGTCGCGGCCGACGCCCGCACCGTCGCCGACCGCCGCCGCCTGAGCTTCGCGGGCGCGGTCTCGATCGCGCTTGCTTTGAGCGACGACGGCCAGCTCGCCGCCGATCCTGAATTTGATCTGATCGGCATCCCTGAGCGCGACCGCGACGGCGGCTTCATGCACGAGGCGGTGCACGACGCCATCATCGAGACCTTCGAGTCGCTGCCGCGCGGACGCCGCCGCGATCCCGACAGCGTGGCCGAGGCCGTACGCCGCGCCGTGCGCGCGGCAATCACCGAGCGCTGGGGCAAGAAGCCGATGTGCCACGTGCACGTCTTACCGGTATAGTGTTCGGTGCAACGAGGTCGCACATGATCGGTCGACTCAATCACGTCGCCATCGCCGTGCGCGATATCGCCAAAGCGGCGAAGGTCTATCGCGAAACGCTCGGCGCAGAAGTATCGGAGCGGGTAGCGCAGCCCGACCACGGCGTAACCACCGTGTTCATCACCTTGCCTAACACCAAGATCGAACTGCTGGAACCGATCGGTGAGAATTCGCCGATCGCCAAGTTCCTCGATCGCAATCCCGACGGCGGCATCCACCACGTCTGCTACGAAGTGCCGGATATCCGCGCCGCCCGCGACGCTTTGATAGCACAAGGCGCGCGCGTGCTCGGCGACGGCGAGCCGAAGATCGGCGCCCACGGGAAACCGGTATTGTTTCTGCATCCGAAGGATTTCTGCGGCACCCTGGTCGAGCTCGAACAGGAATAAGCCCTCGATGGCCATCACCACCGTCATCGCGATCTATTTCCTGATCTGGTGGGTCGTGCTGTTCGCCGTGCTGCCTTGGGGCGTGCGCAGCCAGGACGAAAGCGGCGAGGTGACGCCGGGCACCGAGCCGGGCGCGCCGGCGGTGCACCGGGTCTGGATCAAGCTGTTGTGGACCACCGTGATCGCCAGCGCCATATTCGCGATCCTCGCGGGAATCCACAAAGCTGGCCTCATCCCCTTCGATTTCCTGATGGCGATCTCCGGCCCGCGGCGCTGAGCAAAAAAAAAGAGCAGGGCGATTGTGCCCTGCTCATCGCACTTTTGTCGTCCTCGATCCTCGACCGTTTTGGTTATTTCATTCGAGGTGGCTGCGTTTTCACGCGCCTGAGGACTGTTTCCCTCCCAAGACTTGGACCGCAGGTTGGCTGCCGGTCTTGCCGCCGGCGTCACCGATCACGCGGACTTGCCACAAAATAACCAATCGTCGGCACGCTGTCATGTAAATTTCATCAAAATCAGCGCTCGATCACGATCGGCCCGTCGAGGACGATCGATTTTTTATTTTTTCGGCCGATGATAATCCGCACTGTCCAATTTCCAGGCTGCCCAATTCTTATGCCGCTCACCTGCCAGGTTCCGTCGGTTTGCAGTGCGGCGGTGCGATTGACCGGCTGCGGGCCCGGTGCGGGTGGATCGAGCGCCAGACGGACTTCATCTGCCGGGAACTGCGAAGAGTCTTCGCGCAATACGCGAATATAGACATCGGCCGGTCCGGCCCGGCCGGGGTCGATGGTCACGTCGGCCATGACCTCCTCGGAATGGATATGGACGAAGGCGGCATCTTCCGGGATTTCCACCGGCGGGAGCACCTTATGCGCGGTCGGCGGCATGGTTCCGAGCGCGCCGACCATTAGCAGCACGCCGAGCCCAAGGCCGGTTTCGGCCAGGCTGTTGCGCGCCAGCGCGCGGCGCGCGCCGGTAGCTTTAAGCCGCGGTGTCAGATGGAAACGATTGACTGAGGCAATGCCGAGCATGGCCGCGAACAGGCCGAGCTTGAGCAGCAGAAGGCGGCCGTAGCCGCTGTCGATGAGATCGCTTGGGGCCCCCAGCAGGTTCCAGCTGTTGACGAGGCCGCTGGCGGCCAGCGCGCCGACGCAGATGATGCCGAGCATGGAAAACCGGCCAGCCGCGCGTGCGAGGGTGCCCCGCGCCCGCGGCGTCGCCATTAGCAGCATGGCGAGCGCGGGCAAGCCGCCGATCCAGGCGCCGGCCGCCATCAGATGGATGATGTCCGAGGCGAGATGCAGGTTGCCAGCGGTGCCCGGCGTCGCCCCGGCATGGCCGATGAAGGCGAGCCCCGCGAGCAGGACGCCCGCCAAGGCCAATTGCACGTATCTGGTCGCCGGCCAAACGAGCGACAGCGCCAGAAGCAGTGCGACCGCCAGCCGCGCGGTCCACACCGCGCCGAAGCGAGTGGCGGTCAGAACCGGCCACAGCCCGCCATGCAGGCACACAGCAACGATCGGCGCACCGTAAATATCGGCGGCCAGCAGCGCTAGCCACACGACGCCGGACAGCACGGTCGCGGCAAGCGCGATCCAGATCATGAGGCTACAGCGGCGGCGCAGCGTGGCGAGGCCGGCCGCCTTGCTCGCGGTACCGAATGCCGGTTCCGCCACCAGCACCATGAAACAGACCGTGCCGGCTGCCAGCGCCGTGGCGGCGATGTGGAATGCGCGGGCCAGTACGATTGGTTCGGTCACGCGCTCCTCGGATATTCAATTGGCGCGCTGCGTTGAAAGGCCCGCTACGGGCCGACGCGGAATGTGAACGTGCCCTGGCTGCGGTGGGTGTCGACCGACAATACGCGCCAGATCACCTTATAGGTTCCCGGTGGCAGAGCTTTCAGCACCACGCGCATCTGCGTGTGCTCGACGCTTGTGCTGCCTTCGTGAACGGCCGCGCCCTTGGCGTTGCGTACCTCGATAGTACTGAAATTGGACTCGAGCTTTTCGCTAAACGACAGCACCACTTCCTTTGGCGCCGGGCTGACCGTGCTGCCGGCCGGCGGACTCGAGCGCGCAAGGCCGGAATGCGCGCGCACGCTGCCGGGCAGCGCCAGAGCAAGCGCCAAGAGGGCGATGGTTGCGACGCGAAACATCACGAGACTATAAATGGCAGAAATCGTGATTTATTCCCAATCGGACGGCGCAAACCATTGGATTGCCGCCGGGCCTTGTCTTTTCCTCGCTTATCCGCTTTCACTCGCTGGTTATTCTCCGAACCCTCCGGATGCCATGCGCCTTTCCCGTTATTTTCTGCCGATCCTGCGCGAGATCCCGAAAGAGGCGGAGATCGTCTCGCACCGGCTGATGCTGCGCGCCGGCATGATGCGCCAGGAAGCCGCCGGCATCTATGCCTTCCTGCCGCTCGGCTTTCGCGTCTTGCAGAAGATCAGCCAGATCGTGCGCGAGGAGCAGGACCGTTCCGGCGCCATCGAATTGTTGATGCCGACCATCCAGTCGGCCGAGCCGTGGCGCGAGAGCGGGCGCTACGACGCCTACGGCAAGGAGATGCTGCGCATCAAGGACCGCCACGAGCACGAGATGCTGTACGGGCCGACCAACGAGGAAATGATCACCGAAATGTTCCGCGCCTACGTGAAGTCCTACAAGGACCTGCCGCTCAATCTCTATCACATCCAGTGGAAGTTCCGCGACGAAATGCGCCCGCGCTTCGGGCTGATGCGCGGTCGCGAATTTCTGATGAAGGATGCCTATTCGTTCGATCTCGACCAAGCAGGTGCTACGCACTCCTACAACAAAATGTTCGTGGCGTATCTGCGCACCTTCGCCCGCATGGGCCTGAAATCAATTCCGATGCGCGCGGAATCTGGGCCAATCGGCGGCAACCTCTCCCACGAATTTATCATCCTCGCCTCGACCGGCGAATCGGAAGTGTTTTGCCACAAGGACTATCTCGATTTCCAAGTGCCCGGCGCCGATGTCGATTTCAACGATGTCGCCGGCTTGCAGCAAATCGTCGACAAATGGACCTCGCAATACGCCGCCACCTCCGACATGCACGACGCATCGGCCTTTGCGAAAGTCCCCGCCGACAAACAGGTGTCGGCGCGCGGCATTGAGGCCGGCCACATTTTCTATTTCGGCACCAAATATTCCGAGCCGATGAAGGCGCTCGTTGCCACCGGCAAGGGCGGCGAGGCGCCAGTGCACATGGGCTCCTATGGTATCGGGCCGAGCCGGCTGGTCGCCGCCATCATCGAGGCCTCGCACGACGAGGCCGGCATCATCTGGCCGGAGCCGGTCGCGCCGTTCAAGGTGGCGATCCTCAACTTGAAACAGGGCGCGGCCGAAACGGACGCCGCCTGCGAGCAGCTCTATCGCGACCTCACATCGAAAGGCATCGAAGTGCTCTATCACGACCTCGACGAGCGCCCGGGCGCCAAATTTGCCACCGCCGACCTCGTCGGAATTCCCTGGCAGGTGCTGATCGGCCCGCGCGGGCTCGCCGAGGGCAAGGTCGAGGTGAAGAAACGCGCCGACGGTTCGCGCGAGATGATGAGCCCTGCCGCCGCGCTCGATCGGCTGTCGCGGTAAAAGAGCGCTGCAAGGCTCAAACCGACGCAAGAATCCTGTGCGCGGTCAAGCACTTTGCCTGAGATCGAGGGCTTGAATCCGCCAGAATCGTGTGAAAATCGGAACCGCGGGAACCATTCATCAATGACCGAGCCCAACGGCACGCGGCCCTTTTCCCCATTCGAATGGATGCTGTCGCTGCGCTACCTGCGGGCGCGGCGCAAGGAAGGATTCATCTCGGTCATCGCCGGCTTCTCCTTCCTCGGCATCACGCTGGGCGTTGCCACCCTCATCATCGTGATGGCGGTCATGAACGGCTTCCGCCACGAGCTGCTGGAGAAGATTCTCGGCCTCAATGGCCACCTGCTGATCCAGCCGCTGGAAAAGCCGTTGACCGACTGGCAGGAGGTTTCCGCCCGCATCGCCAAGGTGCCCGGCATCAAGCTGGCCGCGCCCATAGTCGAGGGCCAGGCGCTGGCGTCCTCGCCGTTCAACTCGGGCGGCGTGCTGGTGCGCGGCATTAGGCTCGCGGACCTGGAAAAGCTTCCCTCCATTGCCAATCACATCAAGCAGGGCACGCTCAAAGGCTTCGACGAGGGAAAGGGCCTGGCGATCGGGCGCCGGCTCGCCGACGAACTGTCGCTCCGCTCCGGCGACAACATCACGCTGGTGGCGCCGCGCGGCGCGGTCACGCCGATGGGCACCATGCCGCGCATCAAGATCTATAAGATCGCGGCCGTGTTCGAGATCGGCATGTCGGAATACGATTCCGCCTTCGTGTTCATGCCGCTGAAAGAGGCGCAGGCCTATTTCAACCGCTCCGGTGACGTCACCGCCATCGAGGTCTATACCGGAAATCCCGACAAGGTCGACAGCTACCGCAAAGCGGTGCAGGACGCAGCAGCTCGGCCGATCTTCATGATCGACTGGCGCCAGCGCAACGCCACATTCTTCACCGCGCTGCAGGTCGAGCGCAACGTGATGTTCCTGATTCTGACGCTGATTGTCTTGGTGGCGGCGCTCAACATCGTCTCCGGCCTGATCATGCTGGTGAAGGACAAGGGCCAGGACATCGCCATCCTGCGCACCATGGGCGCGACGCAAGGCGCCATCATGCGCGTGTTCCTGATCACCGGCGCGGCCATCGGCGTGGTCGGCACGCTGGTCGGCTTCCTGCTCGGCGTGGTGGTCTCGCTCAACATCGAAAGCCTGCGCCAGTTCATGTCCTGGCTCACCAGCACCGATCTGTTCTCGCCCGAACTGTATTTCCTCTCGCATCTGCCCGCCGACATGGACACCAGCGAGACCGTGGCGGTGGTGGTAATGGCGCTGACGCTGTCGCTGCTCGCCACGCTCTATCCGTCCTGGCGGGCGGCGCGCCTCGATCCGGTGGAGGCGTTGCGTTATGAATGAAACCGTCATTGAGGTGGAGGTAGCAGTCGAGCAGAAGGAAGAGGCAGTCCCGATCCTTTTCCTGCACGAAGTCGAGCGCCACTACCGGCAGGGCGACGAGACGTTGCACGTGCTCAACGGCATCGAGCTGGCGATCTGGGCCGGGCAATCGGTGGCGCTGGTGGCGCCCTCCGGCGCCGGCAAATCGACGCTTCTACATATTGCCGGCCTGCTCGAACATCCCGACCACGGCGACGTCTATATCGACGGGCGCTCGACCGCCATTCTGCCCGACGCCGAGCGCACCCGGATTCGTCGCCGGGAGGTCGGCTTCGTCTACCAATCGCACCATCTGCTGCCCGAGTTCTCCGCGCTGGAGAACGTGATGCTGCCGCAGATGATCCGCGGGCTTGGGCGCAAGGAGGCCAAGAAGCGGGCGGTCGAGCTCTTGAGCTATCTGGGCCTGGGCGAGCGGCTCACGCATCGGCCGGCGGAACTCTCCGGCGGCGAGCAGCAGCGCGTCGCCATCGGCCGCGCCGTCGCCAATGCGCCGCGGATTTTGCTGGCTGATGAACCGACCGGTAACCTCGACGTCCACACCGCCGATCACGTGTTCGCGGCCTTCAATCAGCTGATCCGCGCCTCCGGCCTCGCCACCATCATCGCCACCCACAACATGGAGCTGGCCTCCCGCATGGACCGGCGGGTGACCTTGAAGGAGGGGCGGGTGGTGGAGATGGCGTGAGCGCGATTGCGCCGCCGGTGTACCAGTAACGCTTCAACTTCTTGCAGCTACTCTTTGTTTAAATAGGAATAATTGGCTAAAGCCCATCTCGGGCGTGGGCTGGTTGATTGGACTTGACTCCGGAACAGACCATGAACTATGTTCTCTGTCCGTTCTGGGGAGAGATTCCATGTTCAAAGCCGTTATCCAGGAAGCCGCTGCCCTTGCCTCGCTCTCGTTGTTCATCGGCATGATCGCCATTTGGTCGCAGGTAATTGGAAGTCTGTGACCACTCGTTTGTAAGCGTGTGCGTTTGCGTTGCCCCCTCGTGTCGCGTATCCGCGTCGTCATGGCCGGCGACCCAAAAGGCGCGAAGCGCCGTCTTTGGCAAAAAAGCCGGTTCATGACGCCCGCGGAATGATCCCAAGACCGCGATACTGAAAAGCGGGCATAGCTGGCACCAAGTAGGCTTTGGCTGGTGGACTTACGCCGCCACCATCCGCACTCTGGTCCGGACTAAGGAATCACCCAAGCTCCCGAAAGCGAGACATGGCGGATCTCGATTTCGTGCATCTGCACGTTCACTCGTCCTATTCGCTGCTGGAAGGCGCGCTCACCATCGCGCGGCTGGCTGAGCTCGCCAAGGCCGACCGGCAGCCGGCTTTGGCGCTCACCGACACCGACAACATGTTCGGGGTGCTGGAATTCTCCGAGAAGCTGGCAGGCGCCGGCATCCAGCCCATCATCGGCTGCGCGCTCGCGGTCGACTTCGGCGACAGCGACCACGGTGCCCGCAGTGGCAACGCGCAACCCCTGCGCCAGCGCATCGTGCTGCTGGCCGCGCGTGAAGCCGGATACCGCAGCCTGATGCGGCTTTCCTCACGCGCTTTCCTTGACACGCCCTCGAACGAGCCGCCGCGGCTTCAGCTCGCCTGGCTTGATGGCGAAACCGACGGCATCATCGCGCTCACCGGTGGCCCCGGCGGCCCGCTCGATGCGGCGCTTCACTCCGGCCAGCGCACGCTCGCCGCGGCGCGACTCGACGCGCTGCTGACCCTGTTCGGCGACCGCCTCTATGTCGAATTGCAGCGCCACGGCATGGGAAACGAGCGCAGCACGGAAGCCGCGCTGATCGAGCTTGCCTATGGCAAGGGCGTGCCATTGGTCGCCAGCAACGAGCCGTTCTTCGCCACCGCGTTAGACTACGAGGCCCATGACGCGCTGATCTGCATCGCGGAAAGCCGCCTGCTCGCCGAAAGCGACCGCCGTCAGCTCACGCCCGAGCACCGCTTTAAGTCGCGCGCCGAGATGGTTGCGCTGTTCGCCGACCTGCCGGAGGCGCTTGTCCACACCGTCGAGATCGCCGAGCGCTGCGCTTATCGCCCGCATACCCACCAGCCGATCCTGCCGCGCTTCTCGGTGGGCGAGGGCGGCGGCGTGGTCGACGAGGGTGCCGAATTGCGCAAGCGCGCCGAGCGAGGCCTGGCGCAAAGGCTGACAAGCGCCGGTGTTGCGCCCGGCCACAGCGAGCAGGAATACCGCGAGCGCCTCGACTTCGAGCTGGGTGTGATCGAGGGCATGAAATATCCCGGCTACTTCCTAATCGTCGCCGACTTCATCCAGCACGCTAAGTCCCAGGGCATTCCTGTCGGGCCCGGCCGCGGCTCGGGCGCCGGCTCGCTCGTCTCTTACGCGTTGACGATCACCGACCTCGATCCAATCCGCTTCGGCCTGTTGTTCGAGCGCTTCCTTAACCCTGAGCGCGTTTCGATGCCCGACTTCGACGTCGACTTCTGTCAGGACCGCCGCGACGAGGTGATCCGCTACGTGCAGGAACGCTACGGCCGCGACCAGGTGGCGCAGATCATCACCTTCGGCACGCTGCAGGCGCGCGGCGTGTTGCGCGACGTCGGCCGCGTCTTGCAGATGCCCTACGGCCAGGTCGACAAGCTCTGCAAGCTGGTGCCGCAGAACCCGGCGCATCCGGTCACGCTCACCCGCGCCATCGAGGACGAGCCGCGCCTGCAGGCCGAGCGCGACGGCGATCCGGTGGTCAAGCGCGCCTTCGACATCGCACGCAGGCTGGAAGGCCTGACCCGCCACGCCTCCACCCACGCCGCCGGCATCGTCATCGGCGACCGCCCACTGACCGAACTGGTGCCGCTCTACCGCGATCCGAAATCAGACATGCCGGTCACCCAGTTCAACATGAAATGGGTGGAGCAGGCCGGGCTGGTGAAATTCGACTTTCTCGGCTTGAAGACGCTCACGGTCTTGCAGACCGCGGTGGCGCTGGTGAAACGGCGCGGCATCGACATCGATCTCGCCAAAATCCCGCTCGACGACAAGACAACTTACGATCTTCTGGCCCGCGCCGAAGCGGTCGGGGTGTTCCAACTGGAAAGTGCCGGCATGCGGCGCGCGCTGCTCGATATGCGGCCCGACCGCTTCGAGGACATCATCGCGCTGGTGGCGCTCTACCGGCCCGGGCCGATGGCCAATATTCCGACCTATTGCGCGCGCAAGCACGGCATGGAGCAGCCCGACTACATCCATCCCAAGCTGGAGCCGATCCTGCGCGAGACTTTCGGCGTCATCATCTACCAGGAACAGGTGATGCAGGCCGCCCAGATCCTCGCCGGCTTCTCGCTCGGCCAGGCGGATCTCTTGCGCCGCGCCATGGGCAAGAAGATCCGGCGCGAGATGCAGGCGCAACGCAAGCATTTCGTCGCCGGCTGCATCGAGCACGGCGTTGAGCGCTACCAGGCCGACGCCATCTTTGATCTGCTCGAGCGCTTCGCCGAATACGGCTTCAACAAAAGCCATGCCGCGGCCTATGCGCTGGTCGCCTACCAGACCGCCTATATGAAGGCGAATTACCCGGTTGAGTTCCTGGCGGCGTCGATGACGCTCGACATGAACAATACCGACAAGCTCGCCGAATTCCGCGCCGAGGCCGAGCGGCTCGGTATCGCCGTCGCGCCGCCGTCGATCAACCGCTCCAGCGTGGCCTTCGAAGTCGAGCGCAACACCGTCTTCTATGCGCTGGCCGCGCTCAAGGGCGTCGGCGCGCAAGCCGTCGAGCAGATCATCGCCGCGCGGGAGGATCGGAAATTCGCCGATCTTGCCGACTTTGCCGACCGCATCAATCCGCGCGCCGTCAACAAGCGCGTGCTGGAGTCACTCGCCGCCGCCGGCGCCTTCGACGAATTCGAGCAGAACCGTGCCCGTGTTTTTCCGGCTATGGACGCGGTGCTGGCACGCGCTCAGCGCGCGCACGACACCGCCGCGGTCGGGCAAAGCGAATTATTTGGCGGCGGCGGCCAACGCGAGCCGATTATCTTGCCGTCGGCCGAGCCCTGGCTGCCGGCCGAGCGACTGCGCCGCGAATACGAAGCGGTCGGTTTTTTCCTCTCCGGCCATCCACTCGATGATTACGCCGCGGTACTTAAGAAACTGCGCGTGCAGTCCTGGGTCGAGTTTGCGCGCGCGGTCAAGGCGGGCGCCACCGCCGGCCGTGTCGCCGGCACGGTGGTGGCACGCACCGAGCGGCGCACCCGCACCGGCAGCAAGATGGGCATCATCGGCCTGTCCGATCCGACCGGCGCCTACGAAGCGGTGATCTTCTCGGAGGGCCTGGCCGAATATCGCGACCTGTTGGAGCCGGGCAGCGCGGTGCTGTTGTTCCTGTCGGCGGAAGTGCAAGGCGACGACGTGCGTGCGCGCATCCAGTCGGTCGAACCGCTCGATGCCGCCGCCGCCAACCTGCAGCAGGGCCTGCGCGTATTCCTGCGCGACGACAAGCCGATCGAGGCGGTCGCCAAGCGGCTCGAGCCAGCGCCGGCACGCAATCAAACCAACGGCGATGGCGAAGTGAGCGTGGTCCTGCTGCTTAAGCAAGGCACCGAGGTGGAAGTGAAGCTGCCAGGCCGCTTCAAGGTCTCCCCGCAGATCGCCGGCGCCCTTAAGGCCGTGCCCGGCGTGGTGCAGGTGGAAGCCTTGTAACCAATGTAACCAATTATCCGTTCGTGCCCGCGGAAGCGGGCACCCAGACTTTGCCGAATGCCCCTGGGTCCCCGCATTCGCGGGGACGAATGGGCGATTACGGCTTTCCGCCCCCGTCTTGCACGGCCCAAACCGGCCCTATATAAGCCCCGCATCACTCACGCGGACGTTGGCTTTCGGCCCCGACAATGGGTCGCTAGGCCGTCCGGTGGCCCGCAAAGGGCTCACAACCGTCCGCGGCGGATCAACCGGAGAAGACGAAGACAATGGCGCTGCCCGACTACTCGATGCGCCAGCTTTTGGAAGCTGGCGTTCATTTTGGCCATCAGGCCCACCGCTGGAATCCGAAGATGGGTCCTTTCATCTTCGGCACCCGCAACAATATCCACATCATCGATCTCGCCCAGACCGTGCCGATGCTGCACCAGGCCCTGCAGGCGGTGAGCGACACCGTCGCGAAAGGCGGCCGCATCCTGTTCGTCGGCACCAAACGCCAGGCGCAGGACGCCATCGCGGAAGCTGCCAAGCGCTCGGCGCAGTACTACGTCAATTCGCGCTGGCTTGGTGGCACGCTCACCAACTGGAAGACCATCTCCGGCTCGATCTCGCGCCTGCGCAAGCTCGACGAGATGCTCAACTCCGGCGAATCCGGCGGCTACACCAAGAAAGAGCGCCTCACCATGCAGCGCGAGCGTGACAAGCTCGATCGCTCGCTCGGCGGCATCAAGGACATGGGCGGCGTGCCCGACATGCTGTTCGTGATCGACACCAACAAGGAAGACATCGCGATCAAGGAGGCCCGACGCCTCAACATTCCGGTCGCCGCCGTCGTTGACACCAATTGCGATCCCGCCGGCATCACCTATGCGGTGCCCGGCAATGACGATGCCAGTCGTGCGGTCTCGCTGTACTGCGATCTGATCGCCAAGGCGGCGATCGACGGTATTTCGCGCGCGCAGGGCGAAGCCGGCGTCGATGTGGGCGCCGCCGAAAAGCCGGTGGTCACCGAGGAAATCCCGACCGCGCCGGCTGCCGGCGATCTCGGCTTCGAGCAGTTGCCGGGGCCGCGTGGCGTCGCCGACGATCTCAAGAAGCTGCCCGGCGTGTCGCCGGCCATCGAGAAGCAGCTCAACGATCTCGGCATCTTCCACTACTCGCAGATCGCCGAGCTCAACGAGAAAGCGGCGCATAATATCGGCGAAGAAGTAGGTCTGCCCGGCCGCGTCGAGAGCTGGATTGCGAAGGCCAAGGAACTGACGGCTGAAGCCGAATAGGTAAAACCGTCGGCCCGGCATGGGCGCGGCGGATGAAGGAACAAGCGATGGCGAATATTTCGGCGCAAATGGTCAAGGAGCTGCGCGACTCAACGGGCGCCGGCATGATGGATTGCAAGAGCGCGCTCACCGAGAGCAATGGCGATATGGAGGCCGCGGTCGATTGGCTACGCAAGAAGGGCCTCTCGAAAGCCGCCAAGAAGGCCGGCCGGATCGCCGCCGAAGGTCTGATCGGCGTGCTCGTGCAGGGCACCAGGGGTGTGGTGGTCGAAGTCAATTCGGAAACCGATTTCGTCGCGCGCAATGATCTGTTCCAGGGCTTGGTGAAGATGATCGCCGACGTCGCGCTCGACAGCGGCACCGACATCGAACAGATCAAGGCGGCCAAGGCCGGCAGCATCACGCTCGCCGACGCGATTGCCGACACGATTGCTAAGGTCGGCGAGAACATGACACTGCGCCGCGCCGCCGCGCTCTCGGTCAAGCAGGGCGCCATCGGCTCCTACGTGCACAATTCGGTGAGCGACGGGCTCGGCAAGATCGGCGTTATCGTCGCCGTTGAATCTGCCGGCAAGGCCGATGAGCTCGCGGCCATCGGGCGGCAGCTTGCGATGCACGTGGCCTCGGCCAATCCGCAGGCGGTCGAGCCTTCCGGCCTCGATCCCGCGGTTGTGGAGCGCGAGAAGAATGTGCTGGCCGACAAGTTCAAGCAGCAAGGCAAACCGGCTAACGTGATCGACAAGATCGTCGAGTCGGGTCTCAAGACGTTTTACAAGGAAGCCTGCTTGCTGGAGCAGCCGTTCATCTTCGACGACAAGAAGAGCGTCGCGCAGGCGCTCAAGGAATCCGAAGGCACGGTCGGCGGCGCCATTAAGGTCACAGGCTTCGTGCGTTACGCCCTCGGCGAGGGCATTGAGAAACAGGAATCCGACTTCGCGGCCGAGGTCGCGGCCGCTGCCGGCCAAAGTTGACCGCAAGCGCACCGCTTCCGTTCGCGGCGATCCGTGAGGGAGAAATGGCTGACCCGGTCTATCGACGCGTCATCGTCAAGCTCTCCGGCGCAGCGCTCACCGGCGCGCAAGGTTACGGCATCGATCAGAAAATAGTCGAGCGGTTGGCCGCCGACCTGGCGGTGGCGGCGGCCCTCGGTGTCGAACTCGGCGTCGTCGTCGGCGGCGGCAACATCTTTCGCGGCGTCGAAGTCTCCGGGCGCGGTGTGCCACGGCCGGTAGGCGACACCATGGGCATGCTAGCGACGGTGATGAATTGCCTGGTGCTGGAAGCGGCGGTCGAGCGGGCCGGCCGCGAGGCGCGCACGCTTTCGGCGCTTGCTATGCCGTCGGTCTGCGAGACCTATAACCGTAAGCGCGCGATGAAAAACCTCGGCAAGGGCCGCGTCGTGCTGCTGGCGGCGGGCACCGGCAATCCGTTCTTTACCACCGACACCACGGCCGTGCTGCGCGCCGCCGAACTCGATGCCCAAGCGGTGCTCAAGGCCACCAATGTGGACGGCGTTTACAGCGCCGACCCGAAGAAGGATCCCAAGGCGAAGCGCTACGACAAGCTCGGCCACCAGGAGGCGATCGAAAGGAACCTGCGGGTCATGGATTCCACCGCCTTCGCGCTTGCCCGGGAAAATCGTATACCTATCATCGTGTTCTCGATCGCCGAAAAAGGCGCGATCGAGGCGGTTCTGCGCGGAAACGGTCGGGCAACAGTGGTCGGCTAGTCGCGCGGAACGGACCCAAGCCTCGTGTTCGGGGGATGGCCATGGCAATTGCAACGCACGATATCAACGAGGTCAAGCGGCGCATGCAGGGTGCCAGTGCCGTACTGAAGACCGAATTGTCCGGCCTGCGCACGGGCCGCGCCTCCGCGCACATGCTTGATCCCGTGCATGTAGACGCCTACGGCGCGCAGATGCCGCTTAATCAGGTGGCCACCGTCAGCGTGCCGGAGCCGCGCCTCATCACCGTTAATGTATGGGACAGGTCATTGGTGCACGCGGTGGAAAAAGCCATCGTCAATTCCAATCTCGGTTTGTCGCCGGCGACCGAAGGTCAGATGCTGCGGCTACGAATTCCCGAGCTCAACGAGGAGCGGCGCAAGGAATTGGTCAAGATCGCGCATAAATACGCCGAGACCGCTCGCGTTGCGGTGCGGCACGTGCGCCGCGATGCGCTTGACGTCGTGAAAAAACTGGAAAAGGACCACAAGATCAGCAAGGACGATCACGACCGCTTTTCCACCGAAATCCAGAAGGCGACCGACGCCGGGATCGCCGAGATCGACCAGATGCTGGGGGCGAAGGAAAAGGAGATCCTCACCGTTTGAGGACAACCGATGCCCGAGCCCGATATCCCGCAAATCGCCAATGCGTCGTTCAAGGCACCGCGCCATGTCGCGATCATCATGGACGGCAACGGCCGCTGGGCCGCAGCGCGCGGGTTGCCACGCCGCGAGGGGCACCGGCGCGGCGTCGAGGCGCTACGCCGCACGATCCGCGCCGCCGGCGAAATCGGCATCGAGTTTGTCACCATTTTCTCGTTCAGCGCCGAAAACTGGTCTCGCCCGGCCTCTGAAGTGCACGAACTGATGGGGCTGTTGCGCCGCTTCATCCGCAACGATCTCGCCGAACTGCATCAGAACAATGTGCGGGTGCGCATCATCGGCGAGCGGCAGTCGCTTGATCCCGAGATCGGGCGATTGCTGATCGAAGCTGAAGAGCTCACCAAAAGCAATGATGGCCTCACTTTGCTGGTCGCCTTCAATTACGGCGCGCGCCAGGAGATCGCGCGCGCGGCGCGGCGCATTGCCGAGGAAGTGGCGAAAGGCAGTCTCGATCCAGCCGCGGTCACGATCGAGACCATCGGCCGTTTCCTCGACGCCCCGGACGTACCCGATCCCGATCTGATCATCCGCACCAGCGGCGAGCAGCGGCTGTCGAATTTTCTGCTCTGGCAAGCGGCCTATAGCGAATTGGTGTTTGTGCCGATCTATTGGCCGGATTTCGATCGCGCCGCGCTCGAGGCGGCGATCCGTGAGTACCAGCAGCGCGAGCGCCGGTTCGGCGGCCTGGTCGCGAAGACCGGGTCCTGATCCGGTGCCCGATACCAGCCCCGTTTCTGGACCGGGCGACACCGCCGCCCCCGCTTCCGCGCCGTCGAACAACCTCGTGCTGCGCATCGTTTCGGCCGCCGTGCTGGCACCGCTCGCGTTGTTCGTGGCTTGGATCGGCGACTGGCCGTTCGCGCTGTTCTGGGGCGCCGCCGCCATTGCCGTGCTATGGGAATGGACCCGCTTGGTCGCCGGCCCGCGCCACTTTCTGATGCTGGTATCCTGCGCCAGCGCAATTGCGGTCGCCGGCTTGGTCGCTTGGCGCGATCGCCCGGCCACGGGGATTTTGCTGGTGGGCCTGGGGGCGCTGGCCGCCACGATTTTCGCGCCGCGCGAGCGGCGGTTCTGGATCACCGCCGGCGTCGGCTATGCCGGAACAATGTTGCTGGCGCCGGTGCTGCTCCGCGCCGACGCGCAGTATGGATTTCTCGCGATAATGTTGTTGTTCGCGGTCGTGTGGACGACTGATGTCTTCGCTTTTTTCGCCGGCCGCGCGATCGGCGGGCCAAAACTATCAGTCGCAATCAGCCCAAAGAAGACCTGGGCCGGTGCGATCGCCGGCGCGCTCGGCGCCATGGTCGTCGCGGTTATTGTCGCCGGCTTGTTTGGGTTGTTAAACAGTGGGACGATCGCGGTTATTGGGTTGTTGTTATCGGTGCTCGCACAGCTCGGCGATCTGCTAGAATCCTGGGTCAAGCGCCAATTCCGCGCAAAGGACGCAAGTGGGCTCATCCCCGGTCATGGCGGTGTGATGGACAGGCTCGACGGTTTCTGGACAGCGGCGCTCGTCGGCTGCCTGGTGGGGTTGCTGCGCGGCGGTTTCGATAACGCCGCGCGCGGACTGCTGGTATGGTGAGCCGATGACCGCAGCCGGCCTTGCTCGATCGAAACCGGATGAAGCCGCCGCCCGGCGGCGCATCACCATTCTCGGTGCCACTGGCTCGATCGGCGCCAGCACCATCGATCTGATCAAGCACGAGCCCGAGCGCTATCGCGTGGTGGCGATAAGCGCGCGACGCAACGCGGGGGCACTGGCAAAGGCGGCGTGCGAGATCGGCGCCGAGCTTGCCGTGGTCGCCGATCCTTCCGTCTACGCTGATCTAAAGGACGCTTTGGCCGGCACGTCCATCGAAGCCGCGGCCGGCGAAGAGGCCTTGCTCGAAGCGGCGCAACGGCCGGCCGACTGGGTTATGGCGGCGATCAGCGGCGCGATTGGACTTAAACCGACTTTGGCGGCCATCGAACGCGGCGCGACCGTCGCGCTCGCCAATAAGGAATGCCTCGTTTGCGCCGGCAGCCTGTTCATGCGGCGGGCGGCGAGCAGCGGGGCAACCGTGCTGCCGGTCGATTCCGAGCACAATGCGATCTTCCAGGCGCTCGGTGCCGGCCCGCGCGAGGACGTCAAACGCATAATCCTCACGGCATCGGGTGGCCCGTTCCGCACCTGGTCGCTGGAGGCGATCAAGGCGGCGACGCCGGAGCAGGCGCTGCGTCATCCCAACTGGTCGATGGGGCCGCGCATCACCATCGATTCGGCAACCATGATGAACAAGGGCTTGGAGCTGATCGAGGCGCAACATCTGTTCGCGCTCAAGCCGGATGAAATCGACGTGCTGGTGCATCCGCAGTCGGTCGTCCATGGACTGGTTGAATTCCGCGACGGATCGGTGGTAGCGCAGCTGGGCTCGCCCGATATGCGCATTCCGATTGCCCATTGCCTGGCTTGGCCGCGGCGGATCGACAGCCCGGCCGCCCGTCTCGATTTGGCACAAGTGCGTGAATTGACCTTCGAGGCGCCCGATCCCCGCCGCTTTCCAGCGCTCACGCTGGCGCGCCGCGTCATGGAGATGGGTGGCGCGGCGCCGGCTGTGTTCAATGCGGCCGATGAGGTCGCGGTCCGGGAATTCATTGCTGGCCGCATCGGTTTTCCGGCGATTGTGGCGCTGGTCGAGGCCACGCTGGATGGCGCCATGGCGCGCGGTCTGCTGAGCGAACCCGCCGGACTCGAGGCCGCTATCGCCGTTGACCATATTGCGAGAAGTATGGCCCGGGACCTCTTGCCCGAAATTGCCGTAAAGGCATCCTAGTAAGCATTCGGTAACTCTAAAGACGCCAAGCAGGCGGGACGAGGGTGTAATGGGCTTCGATATCATGGGTGGCTTGAGCGCATTTGGGGGCGGAATGCTTGGCTATTTGGTCCCGTTCTTGTTTGTGCTGACAATTGTCGTGTTTTTTCATGAACTTGGCCATTTCCTGGTGGCCCGCTGGTGCGGCATCAAGGTGTTGGTGTTCTCGCTCGGCTTCGGCCCGGAGATCGCCGGCTTCAATGACCGCCATGGCACCCGCTGGAAGATCTCCGCCGTCCCGCTCGGCGGCTATGTGAAGTTCTTCGGCGATGATAATGCGGCGAGCACACCTGACCGTACCGCCGCAGCCGCAATGAACGAAGACGAGAAGAAGGACAGCTTCGTCCACCAACCGCTGCCGTCGCGCGCGGCGGTCGTGGCGGCGGGACCGATCGCCAATTTTATACTAGCAGTCGCCATTTTTGCCGGCATCTTCATGGTCATCGGTAAGCAAACCACGACCGCGCGCGTCGATGCGGTGCAGGAGGGCAGCGCGGCCGCGGCGGCCGGTTTCAAGCCGGGCGATCTCGTCGTGTCCATCGACGGCAACAAGATCGGCAGCTTTTCCGACATGCAGCGCATCGTCAGCGTCAGCTCCGGCGAGCCGCTCAAGATCGTGGTGGAGCGCGACAGTCATGAGGTCATGCTGACGGCCACGCCGCAGCTCAGGGAACTCAAAGACAATTTCGGCAATGTGCACCGGCTCGGCGTGCTGGGCGTCAGCCGCTCGATGGCGGCCGGCGATATTAAGACCGAAAAGGTGGCGCCGCTCACGGCAATGGTCATGGGGGCGCAAGAGACTTGGTTTGTCATCGACCGCACCCTGTCTTACATCGGCGGGGTCTTCGCCGGCCGCGAAGCGGCCGATCAGCTCGGTGGCCCGATTCGCATTGCCCAAGTGTCCGGCCAAGTGGCGAGCGCCGGCTTCGCCGCGCTCATCCATTTGACCGCCGTA
>Ga0307429_1000069_pt1 | contig 74092 bp, 71 predicted proteins | sample SalMarWE160230MG_FD_202151 | JGI IMG/M metagenome (GOLD analysis project Ga0307429, IMG submission 202151) | Salt marsh sediment microbial communities from the Plum Island Ecosystem LTER, Massachusetts, United States - WE1603-230 | ecosystem: Environmental > Aquatic > Marine > Intertidal zone >... | reverse complement strand
GTTATCTCCGGTAAGCATCATCGGCTTTATACCCATTAGTTTAAGTTTTATTATTGCCTCTTTTGATTCTTCTCTGATTATATCCGCCAGAGCGATAGCTCCTGCCAGTTTATCCCCAATAATTATATATACCACTGTTTTCCCATGGCGGTTTAATTTATCTACAGCACTGCTGTCTTTAATTTGTATATTATTTTTCCTTAGATACCCGATACTCATTACTTTTACTTCTCTCCCATTAACTATTGCATACACGCCTTCCCCGGTTACAGATTTAAATCCGCTAACTTTATATCTACTTTCAGTGGAGCTTGCAATAGCCCTGGCAATAGGATGCGTCGATTTTTCCTCAACAGAAGCTGCATATTTTAATATTTCATTATTATTAAAATCTTCAGACAAACTTATAACATCTGTTACCCCGAATTCACCCTTTGTAAGGGTTCCTGTTTTATCAAAAATTACGGCGCCTATCTTTCTGGCTCTCTCAAAAGCGGCCCTGTTTCTTATAAGCAAGCAGATTTACATAATTTACTTTTTTTGGGTACTTACGATTGGACCATTTATTCTTTCAAAAAAAAATTCATAAAGTATATAATATATAAAAATATTAATCATTAATAAAAAAGCATGGCCAATTTAATAACAGCTGAAATAGAAGCCGTACTGCCGGAATTGTTAAAACTTCTACCCCTGTTTATACCCCTGATTATAATTGAGTACGGGCTTATGATTTTTGCTCTGGTACAGGCTGTAAGAAATGAAGTTTCATATCTTCCAAGATGGGGCTGGATTTTAATAATAGTACTGGTTAATATCATCGGACCGGTTGTTTTTTTAATAGCAGGCAGGAAGAAAGAAACAGAAAATGATTGAAGTTACCGGATTGAGTAAAAAATATGGGAGCCTGGAAGCTCTAAAATCCATAAGTTTTAAGGTAGAAGAAGGCTCGGTATTCGGTTTTATCGGAAGAAACGGCGCCGGTAAGACAACCACCATGAATATCCTGACCGGCCTTTTAAAGTTTGATGATGGAAAAATCTCAATAAAAGGGAAAGATTTCTTAAAGAATAAGCACGAGCTATCAAGATTAATCGGATACTTACCGGAAACACCCTCTTTCTATGATTACATGAATTCTTATGAATACCTGAATTTTATGGGCGAGATAATAGGATGCCGTAGTAAGAATCTCAAAAAAACTGTTGAAGAATTACTGGATAAGGTTAAACTTACCAGACAGGGAAAAAGACGTATCGGTGGATATTCAAGAGGTATGAAACAGAGACTGGCACTTGCAGTAGCATTTATGAACAGCCCTGAAACTCTCTTTCTCGACGAACCTGCCTCTGCCCTGGACCCCGAGGGGAGAATGGAAATGCTGGAACTCATTGAAGGAATGAGGGATGAACGAATAACCATTTTTCTTTCCACCCATATATTAAATGATGCAGAAAGAGTATGTGACAGGATATGCATCATAGATGAAGGAAAGATACTTTTAACCGAGAATTTATCCAGTTTATATAAAACATATATCCAGCCTATTATTGATGTTGAATTTGAAGATGACCCGGAACATAAGATTGAACCATTAAAAAAGCTTGAATGGGTTGAAAACATTAACATAGAGAGTCATAAAGTAAGTATATACGTTAAAGATATAAATACCGCCAGAAGAAAAGTTCTGAAGGAGATCGCAAATCTTGATGCCGGTATCATAAGCTACCGTATAAGAAAAAGTACGCTTGAAGATATTTTTATGAGAATGGTAGGTAAAAATGAACTCATTTAAAGCTTACTTTAAAAAAGAAGCTATTGAAGCCATAAGAACCCATAAATATCTCATTTTATTTGTGGGCACCGTTTTCTGGGCTCTGCTTAATCCATTAATGTTGAAACTTTTACCCATAATATTGAAAAATTATATCACCGCTGAATTAACTGATATTTTCACCTATTTTACACGCGACAGCGCTTTCCTGAATTTCCTCGGCGACCTGTTCGAGATGGGAACACTTTTTATTGCATTTTCACTTATGGGACTAATCTCCAATGAAGTCTACAGGAAAAAACTGACCTTTCCTTATTCCAGGGGAGTAGACCCTGCCGGAATGGTACTCGCAAAATATGTCCATTATGCTGCTACTATTTCTATTTTTATATTAATGGCTTTCCTGACCAATTATTTCTATATTAACATCCTGTTCAGCGGAGGGATACTTTCAATTGGAATTGTATTAAAATCAGCACTCTTATACATATTTTATTACTGCATATTACTATCCATACTAATTTTCTTTAGCAGCATTTTTAAAAGAAGTTTAATCACAGGGATAACCATTCTGGTTCTTGGATACAGCTTAAGTTTGTTTAACCGGTTTAAAACTATAAGGGTTTATTTCCCCAATTACCTTTTATACAGAGCCGCCGATATACTTAATATTTTTGACAGCTCCCTGGTAAGTACCGCAATCATTTATTTCTGCACAACTATACTGTTTGTTTTCTTAACCATATACCGCATGAAAAAAATTGATATTGCCTGAAGTCTGTAGATTATAGACAGTTAGAATTAATTAATAAACCTGACATATACATCACCGCTAAAAGAAGTTTTATAAGGTATGGCCATAAGAATTTCACGTATCTCACTGGCATCAACCCACTTATCCAGAGCAAAAGTCATAGTTTCGCCAAATGAGTAATTAAAATTAACCTCTCCAATTGCGCAAAGGTGTTCTATTGATTGCATAGCCTTTTCAATAAGTCCCGGCGTAGGTGTAAATTCAAAAGAAATAATTTTAATTGATTGAGAAAGTCCCTTTATAACCTGGTATTCAAATCCTTCAACATCTATTTTACAAACCGCCGGTATGCCGTACTCTTTAACCAGCTTATCTAAAGTGGTGACAGGAACTTTAACATTACCCTGCCACTGGAATGCTGAAGTAGAGGTAAAAAACATATCACTATTTCTTACAGAATCAATCCATTCTCTCGACATTGATGAAACAGTATGTGAATTACTAAGTATTAAGTTTCCTTCACCTTCTTCTGACCCCAGCGCCTTATGGACAAGGAAAACTTTATTATTATTCCCGTATTTTTTTTGTAATTTCCTCATACAGATATCCTGTGGCTCAATGGCCACCACTGTAGCACCGAGCTCCAGGAAAATCCCGGTCCTGTTTCCCAAATTAGCGCCTACGTCAAAGCACAGGTCCCCTTCATTTACAAACCGGGAATAAAATCTCATTAACTTCTTTTTGCTCAAAATATTTGATACCGCCAGAACAGTAGAATATACAATATTATATAACCCGGTAAACCTGAGAACCTTAACAAAAGCATTCAATGCTTTTATAGGTATTAAACCTGACTTGGTGCAGCTTGTTTTACTTTCATTTCTTATCTTAATTTTTTTTATATAATTCATAATACCCGGTTTAAATCATCACTCCCCTGAAAGGCTTACTTACACAAAAAAATTAGAGATAGAAGTACTAATTAGAATAATACTACCACCGTAAAAATACTGTAAAGCTTAACCCTAAAAGATTTTTAGCAGATAAAAGGCAAAAAAACGTTGACATATAATATACAGATTTTATCTATATCCCTTTTATCTGCTATTAGATTAAATTAATTTTATATCGAAGTTTGATTATTTAACATAATACTAATATCTTCGATATTCTCTCTGTGGTCTCTCTCTTCTGGGACGAGCTTCATCAACTTTTAAAGTACGGCCGGAAAAATCACTGCCGTCCAGTTCCTCTTTCGCCTTTTCCGCTTCAGATGGATCAGACATCTCGACAAACCCGAACCCTCTGCCCGGGATTATGTCAATCTGATTGACTTTGCCGTACTTAGAGAATAGCTCTTCAAGCTGCTCATTAGTAGCGGAATAATCAAGATTTCCAACATATAGCTTACTACCTTGCATTTATCTAACCTCCTTCTTCTCATTTCCTCAAGCCTAATAACATTACCTTTGGAGGTAGAAGCAAGATATTTGCCCTCTCACTATGAAGCAATATTATTAAACATAAGATAGTAAAATATTATAACTTTTTTTGAGAAAAATAGCCAATAACTCTTTTTATATTAAAATTTAGAAAAAATGCTAACTTTTGATTTATCGAAATTCCGCTTATCCTTCAATGCAGCAATTTTACCTGATAGCATCCCCTTATCAGATATTTCACAGTTGGGCAGATACACTTTCTGCACAGCCGGACCCGGTCATCTCAACGGCCAGCAGGCAAGGTGACCGGCTGCCTGTACCATTGCATCAGGAGCCTGGGCAGCCTTTTTAAATCATTATTTTAAACGTCTTCTTAATATAATAAAATTTTTGTGATAGATTATATATATGGATAATATAAAAATACTTGAATTTATAAGAAACACTGGACTAATAATAATATGCTACTTCATAGGGGCCATACCTTTCTGTAATGTAATAGCTAAAATTCATAGCAAAAAAGACCTGAGAAAAATCGGAGATAAAAACCCCGGTGGATGGAATCTAGTATTCAATGTATCAAAATTCTGGGGAGTTTTAGGAATAATATTTGACATCCTGAAAGGCTTTTTATCCTATTTTATTATCCTGAGAATTACCGGTTCAGAAATGGTGGCCATGCTTGCAGGTTGCGCCGCTGTAGCAGGACACAACTATTCACCTTACATGAAACTGACAGGCGGCAAAGGGCTGGCATCCACAATCGGCTTTTTAATTGCAGCAAATCCATTTACTATCCTGGCTTTTGGGTCCGGTATACTCCTGTCAATTTTTATTACAAAGAACATGATATGGTCTGTGATCTCAGCCATTGTCTTCTCGGGCGTATTCCTGTATCTGTTAAAAAACTCTTCACTGTATTTAATTATGGCACTTTTGCTTCTAATAATTATCATACCCAAATATATTAACCATTCAATAACCATTGCCCATAATTTTAAATTTAGAAAGGAAAAAACTTTAAAGGACCTGTTCACACCAAAGATAAGATAATTATTCTGGTCTTATATCTTTTAGTCAGTATTATCATTTACCAGCTTTAGTTCATCTTCATTTCTTACATCATATATTCTACCCTTCCAGTTTACACCCACCCCGATTATGGTGCTTAAAATAGAATTTATGGCAATAAGTATAAGATAAATTATAGAATAGGGATGAAGTAATATATCCACTGCCTTGCACTTAAATCTCAGTGATAAAATTAACTTTGTAATTAAAATAATAACTATCTGAAGGGCTATAATTTTAAGCATTGCCACAGGCCAGTCATAAATTATCCCAAGGGGGAGCATTAAAAAAGGAAACAAAAATATAGCCATTACCACTATGACAGCAACAGATATTATATGTAGCTTATAATCAAAAGCAGCAAACAATACTTTTGAATATCCACTGACAACTCCTCTGAAATTTCTGTACATCCTGCAATATAAATTATTTCGCCCATCAAAAATCATAAATTTATATCCGTACTTTTTTACCTGCTTGGATATTTTTATATCTTCCAGCACTTCTCTTTTGACCGACTTATGGCCCCCTATTTTTTCATAAACTTCCCTTTTAAAAAGCATAAATTGCCCTATTGCAACAGAAAACAGCGTACTTTTTGCTTTTCTTATTAGGTAAAGCGGCATAAAGCATAATATCATATAATTTCCAAAAGGTACCATCATCCTTTCATGCATGGTAACCATTATCTGTTTTGCAAACACCGAGAGTGCATCCAGATTATTTTTTATAAGCGAGGCGAGCGAACTTGATATTGAGTCAGGGAAGTGAAGAGTATCTGCATCGGTGAAAATAAAATATTCTCCCCGGGCATATTCTGATAATTGATGGCAGGCATAATTTTTGCCCATCCAGCCTTTTTTTAATTCTTTTCCATGATATAACTTTATTCTTTTATCTTTTTTTGAAAGTTCCTCCACTATTTCTGCGGTGTTATCAGTGGAATTATCATCAAGAACAAGTATTTCAATGCTGGAATAATCCTGTTTGGTAAGAGACAGCAGGCATCTTTTTATATTTTCTCCTTCGTTCCTGGCAGGAATAAGAACGGATATAAGCGGTTTTTTATCCAGTATATTTTGTGGCAGTTTAAACTTTGATGTATCCTTAAAAAGAATATTATTTAAAAGAAAATTAGCCAGCACAAAAAGAAGAATCCCTGTAATTACATATTGATATAATAAAAATATATCCATATCTTAATTTAAAAAAGTAATGCAGCTTTTAATTATACCATACTTTATAATAGAACAATTAAAGTATTTTTATTATTTCTCCTGCATTCTCCCTGTAATAAAACAATAAGCACTAATATACATTAACACCGGTTTAGACGTTATTTTTAATATTTTTATTCAAACTTTTTTAATTAAGTAAGAAATTCTTATATATTTAACGCACTCCCAAAAAAAAATTCGGACAGCACCTGACCGGGGTCAGTAAGCATACAACTTTCCATATGGCCTGTGGGTGTATGGAATCAACTTAATAAAATCATTCTTGCTAACCGGTATTTTAATCCTGTTAGAATTAAAGAAATTATTATAATTTTTAATATATTTATCTAAAAGATATAAATCATCACTATCCAGGCCTGTCTTTTTTACCTCTTTTCCCAGCCTGTAATCTTCAACTTCTCCCATTATGTATATTCTGCCTCCATGCATTCCAGTTCCTGTATAATTACCGATAATATCTGTACTATTTCTACCTGCATTATTTAAAGTAAAAATTTCCTTTTCATTTTTATACAGACCAAGAACAATAATGATACCTCCGGCCATGTATTCCCCTAAAAAGTTACCCGCACTTCCTCCAATCACCATTACCGGTATCTTCTGGTGGTATGACTTCATGTGGATGCCGCCTCTAAGTCCGGCATTCTCCTTTATGTATATTTCCCCGCCTCTCATTGAATAACCGGTTATATCTCCTGCATTTCCATGCACTATTATCCTGCCAGAATTCATTGTATTTCCTGTTCCATCCTGCACATTACCAAAAACCTCAATTTGAGGTCCGTCCATAAAAGCTCCAAGGTCGTTACCGGGTATACCATTTATACTTATCAGGACATCAACTTTCAAACCATCCCCTATATATCTATGGCCCAGAGCATTATTAATAATAACCCTCTTATTATTGCTGCCAGTATTATCATTTAAAAATTCTCTCACCTTCTGGTTTAAATCCCTGTAATTTATACTTTCTGCATCTACTGACAATCTCATATATCTACCCCCTCTCCGATAATAAGATTTTTTTAATCCCCTTCCAGGCATATAGATTATTCTTATAATATTTTTTTTATTTGTTTATCACCAGGCTTCTCCCGCATGCTTTATCCCCAGTATTTTAAGTTCTCTATCGGTTAAACCCACTCCTCTTAAATGTTCCCTGTTTCCCCTCAGGCTTTCAATTGCATTAATTCCTGCCCCTCCCAGCATCTCCTTTATCTCCAGCGACCAGCTATTCAGAAGGTTTGTAAGTCTCCTCGAACCTGTCTCCGGGTTTAATCTTCTGGTAAGAGAAGGGTCCTGAGTGGCAATTCCCCAGTTGCATTTTCCTGTATAACACTTCTGGCAAAGATGACAGCCCAGAGCGACAAGTGCGGCGGTTCCTATGTACACTGCATCAGCACCCAGTGCAATTGCTTTTACTACGTCCCCGCTGGAACGAATACTGCCGCCCGCTATTATAGAAGCCTTATGTCTTATTTTCTCTTCTCTTAATCTCCTGTCAACAGAAGCAATAGCAAGTTCTACCGGTATTCCCACATTATCTCTTATTACCTGTGGAGCAGCTCCCGTACCTCCTCTCAGTCCATCAATAGCTATAAAATCAGCCCCCGCCCTTACAATACCACTGGCAATGGGTGCGATATTATGAACCGCTGCTACCTTTACTCCTACGGGCCTGGACCAGTTAGTAGCTACTTTTAGGGCATGGACTAACTGGGAAAGATCCTCTATAGAGTAAATGTCATGATGGGGAGCGGGGGAAATGGCGTCCGTTCCCTCCGGAATCATTCTGGTATCAGATATATCACCGGAGACTTTTCCCCCCGGAAGATGCCCCCCAATTCCCGGTTTAGCCCCCTGGCCTATCTTTATTTCTACAGCTGCTCCCCTGTTGAGGTAATCCACATCTACTCCATACCTTCCTGAAGCAACCTGCACAATAGTATTTCTTGCATACTTATAAAGATCTTTATGCCAGCCTCCCTCACCTGTATTATAATAGGTACCTGATTCGGATGCAGCAGCAGCAAGCGCACTGCATGCATTAAGGCTGATAGAACCATACGACATTGCCGAAAACATAATCGGCGTTGAAAGCTCCATCTGCGGATATAATTTTGTCTTTAATCTCACAGCTTTATTTTTAGAACTGCCCTTTACTTCAAATTCAAGATTATCGGGCTTTCTTCCTATAAAGGTCTTAATCTCCATGGGCTCCCTTAAAGGGTCAATGGAAGGATTTGTAACCTGTGAAGCATTAAAAAGAATCCTATCCCAGTAAATAGTATAGGGTTTATCACATCCCATCCCGGTAAGAATCACCCTTCCGGAGTCAGCCTGCCTGTATATATTTCTTAAATGCTCCCCTGTCCAGTTATGATTGGCCATGAACTGAGATTTTATTTCTTTAATCTTTAAAGCACCGGTAGGACACATGCTCTCACATCTATGACAGCCTACACACTTAGCGCCGTCACTGTATATCACACCACTCTCTTTATCATATTCATGAACACCGCTGGAGCATTGTCTTACACAAACCTGACAGGATATACATTTACTCAGGTCCCTTTCTATTTCAAATTCAGGTTGAACCAGGCTTAAAGCCATTTTTAATCACCTCTTATTTTAATTTACCAGACTGCCACTATTTTCCAGTTTTTTGATTTCATTACCGTAATAACCACCCCTGTTATTTTTTTTAGAACCACTTTTCTTCTTTATTTTGCGAATTTTTCCTATCACAGGTTCACCGCCATCCGGCCGCCAGATAACATCTGGAGAAGAACAAACTTTCCTTATAGGTGCCTCCTCGCTGGAAATAAAAAGATAGCTATCTTTTCTTGCTGCAACAAGAGGCCTCAGTTTTATTCTGTCATTTAGAGCATACATATAATTAGTATTGCCGGCGATTATGCTGAATGGACCGTTAAGAAGGGCACCTCCATAAAACATTCTTAAAGCTTTTAATATTTTTTTATTTTCGTCAGTCATATTTTCTATTTCTTCCCAGAATGGTGGAGACAAAATCCAGTGTATCATCCCGATATCAATTTTTTGTTTTCGGACTATAAGGTCAAACAGACAGGCAATCACTTCAGTATCAGTGGAAAGGGTACACTCATAACCATAGCCGCTAACAAATCTCCTGTTGGTTCCATAAGATGAAATTTCACCATTGTGCACCACTGACCAGTCAAGGATTCCAAGAGGATGGGCACCACCCCACCATCCCACACTATTGGTAGGAAACCTTCCATGGGAAGTCCAGAGATAACCACTGTATTCATCCAATTTAAAAAACATTCCTATATCTTCCGGATATCCAACCCCTTTAAAAATCCCCATATTCTTTCCGCTTGAGATTATATATGCTCCTCCGATATTCCCGTTTACCCTCATAACAAAATCAGCAATTATATCTTCTTCTTTTGTACCCCTATCCTTATCTATCCTGTTATAGCTCACGTCATCATCTTCATAAAATAAAGAATCATCCTTTAACTCTAAAAAATACCTGAAAATAAGAGGGGGCCCTTTGATCTTTGATATCTTCCTGGTCGGGATTTCTTCCTTCAGAAGAATATCAAAGTTTTCTGCTATTTCGTCTTCAGTCTGTCTTTTGGCCTCAATATCATCATAAATAATATGAAATACCGTATTATTATCAAACTGCGGGTAGATACCATAAGCAGCAAACCCCCCGCCCAGGCCATTAGACCTATCGTGCATAACTGAAATTCCTTCCATTGCAATTTCCCCACTGAACCTTTTACCCGATTCATCTATAACTCCAAACACAGCACACCCGGATGGAATTTTAAATTTCGGAAATTCTTTTTTATTTCTATAAAATAAGCTCATTCCATAAATCCTTTTTTAATTAGAAACTTAAAACCATTATTTAAATACAATCTTACTTTCCTGAAAAAACAAAAGCCTTCTTAAAACATCTCTGTTTTAAGAAGGCTTCTTTACCTTCAATTTTTTTCTGTACTTCTTTATACAGAAAAATATTTTATTTTAATTGTTAACAAAATATTACCAGCATCCTGGCTTTTGTCAATAATTTTTTAACCAGGCTACTTATATACTGCCTTCATATCCTCAATTGTCAATGGCTTATAATCGCCTGCATGTCCTGCAGTTCCAAACCCTATCATTTTCTCCTTAACTGTCTGATAAACTGCTTCTCTTGCAGCGCCAAAGTATGATCTCGGGTCGAAAGCATCAAGATGTTCGCTTAAATACTTTCTCACAGCACCGGTCATAGCCAGCCTTCCGTCTGTATCAACATTTATTTTCCTGATTCCCCTTTTTATAGCTTCCTTGATACTTTCCATCGGAACGCCCATGGTCTTTTCCAGCTTACCCCCATAATTATTTATAACTTCAATCAATTCCGGGGGAACCGAAGAAGAACCATGCATGACCAGCGGTACTTCAGGAATCCTTTTTACCACCTCATTGATGATATCCAGCGCAAGTGTTGGCTTTGCCTTAAATTTGTATGCCCCGTGGCTGGTGCCGATAGCCAGGGCAAGCGCATCAACCCCGGTAAGTTTTATAAACTCTACCGCTGCATCAGGGTCGGTAAGCTTCACTTCTCCCGAACCGACACCATCTTCTATTCCCCCCAGAGTTCCCAGCTCACCTTCAACAGATACTCCAAATTTATGGGCATATTCAACAACTGACCTGGTAACCTCTACATTTTCATCAAAAGTAGTGGGTGTTTTAGAATCTTCCTTCAAAGAACCGTCCATCATAACAGAAGTAAAACCAAGCTCTATGGCCTGCTTGCAGGTTTCAAGACTATTACCATGGTCAAGATGCAGCACAATAGGTATATCGGGATTATCTTCAACTGCTGCTGCTGCGAGGTATTTTATATAAACCATATTGGTATATTTCAATGCCCCCCTGCTTGCCTGAATAATAACCGGAGAACTGGTTTCACTGGCTGCTTTCATTATTCCCTGGATTTGCTCCATATTATTGACGTTATAAGCCCCCACTCCATAGTCTCCCTTTGCAGCTTCATTAAGTACTTGTTTCATTGGTACTAATGACATCTATCCTCCTTGCCATTTAATTAATGTTAAATATATTTTGAAATTTATTTTTATTAAACTCAAACCCGGCAAAATTCTAATCATTATACCACCATATAAATTATTTTCTACAGAGTTTTTTCTGGTAAACCGGCCGCATTTCACATTTTCATCTCATGGGACAGAATTATTGCTTCTGATATCTCCCTCATTGACTTGCGATTATCCATTGCGAACTTCTGTATTTTTCTAAAAGACTGCTCCTCGCTAAGATTGTGTTCTTTCATCAGTATTCCCTTTGCCCGCTCTACCGACTTTCTGGTCTCAAGTTCTTCCCTTATCACTTTTGTTTCCACTACCAGTCTATAATTTTCTATTACTATTGCAGCCTGGTCCGCCACTGTCTTTAAGATATTTACCTCGTAGTCGCTAAACCGATGGGGCCGGGAGGTATATACATTAAGTACCCCGATTACCTTACCCTTTACATGGAGGGGGACAGAAAGCAGGGACGCCAGCTCTTCTTTTCTGGCTATTTCTTTATACTTATAAATCTTATCTTCAAGTATATTATACACAGTTATAGGCTTATTCCCGGAAACCACTCTTCCAGCAATACCCTCACCGGGCCTCAGTGGATTTTTGTCAATATATTCTCTGCTGATACTCTGGGTAGCTTTGATTGTAAGCTCATTTTTTTCCGGTTCAAGAAGCATAAGAGAACATATCTTGGACCCCATGGTTTCGGCAGTAACAGCAACTATAAGCTGAAGGATATCTTCAAGATATAAGTCGGAAGTTATCGCCTCACTTATCCTGGAAAGAGCTCCTATAATATCCTCTGCACATTCTATCTTTTTATTATTATCCATGGCCTGAAATCCTGTGTTTGATATTTAATCTGAAAATAGTGAACCTGATAAATTTACTATATTATATAGTAGTTAGAAAACTGAATAAAGTTAAAGTTTATTTAAAAACCTGTCTCTCCTATGTTTATTATATTACTGCTAGCCCCTTAATCCCTTAATATTTTATCTTCGCAGTATTATTCTTTTCTATTAAATATTATATAACACATTAAGCTTGCCGGGTATTTACAAAAAACTATAATATGGATAAAATCCAGAGGTGCGGTAAGTAAAAGAAACGCGGCGCATTCGTCTAGTGGTTAGGACATAGCCCTCTCAAGGCTAAAACAGGGGTTCAAGTCCCCTATGCGCTACCATTTTATCATCGGATATAATACTGATGATTTCAATTGAAAATTTCATTTATTTTTTATAAAATACCATACCTTTCTGAATCAACTTCTCCTGCCATATCATTTTTAGTAAAGCTAAGTCCTCGGTATAATCAATCTTTAAATTATTTTCATCATACTCAAGCTTCTCCAGTACCTCAATTTTAAAAGATTTTTCACCCAGGTCTTTCCATTCTTTTTGAAGCTCTTTGTTAGGATGATTCCCAAATTCTAATTGGAATTTTGTTCTGTTAATTCTGCTTTTTAAATCTCTGGCTATTTCAATAAAACATTTGCTATTTGAATTTGAGTAAACAATAAAAATACCCATATCCGGTCTGATATTTTTGTATTGTTCTTTTAGTTCTTTTCTTCTGTCCATGCTGATATAGATTTTATAATAATTATTTAAATAGTAAATAATTTTTCCAGATAAATTAATTCCATTAAGATCTGATTCGATTTTCTAATAAGATACTATATAAAAATTTTCTTTAAGAAAATTAATAACAAAAGCGGCTCTAAAAACATCCTTATTCCTGGAAAAATACAACGCTCAGGCCCCCTATGCCCAGATGTGACCCCACTACTATCCCTATTTTTGTTCTGTAAATTTCAGAGGGATTAAACCTATCTCTTATAATTTCCTCTAACTCGCTGGCTTCATTATCAGATGCAACATCGCCTATGGATACAGTGAGCTTACCTTCTTTTTTTATCAGCCTCTCCATAGAATTAAGCATTTCTTTTTTAGCCTGCTCCCATTTCTGGGTACTTTTATACAGACTCACTTCTCCATCTTTTAAGGTAAGTATGGGCTTTACTTCCAGAAGATTGGCAAAAGCTGCCCTTATCTTACTTATGCGGCCCCCCTTTATTAAATTATCCAGAGATCTGGGAACAAAGAAAGAATTTATTTTCTTACTGAAATTATCCAGTTCTTTAATTATATAGTCTGCGTCATAATTCTGATTCGCCATATTTGAAGCCTTTATAGCCATAAACCCGCAGGACATATGAACAAGGTGTGAATCAATTATGTGTATATTTTTGCCATCAAGTTGCTTTCTTGCCAGTTCTGCTGAATTAATAGTGCCCGATAATTTCCTGGAAATGTGTATGGATATTATTTCTTTTTCCTCCTCTAAAAGTCCGGTGTATGTTTTTAAGAAATCACCCGGAGCCGGTGTTGCCGCTTTAGGCATGCGGTCTGATTTTTCTATCATTTTATAAAAGTTGTCCTGCTTTATGCTCTTTCCATCGTCGGTATATATTTTATTATCAAAGGCAACACTCAGAGGCACAACATTTATATTATATCTTTCACGGGCGCTTTCCGGCAGGTCCGATGTGCTGTCCGCAACCACTGCTATCTGGCTCATAAACCCTCCCCTTCATAATCCACATCTAGCATAATTATCTTAAAACCGGATACCTCTTATATCTATAATACTACACCAGATAAATTTCATATTTAAAGTAATTAATTTTAGCCAAGCTCCATTGAGCAATTTCTAAAACAATAGTATATTATAGTTATATAACAATAATATATATTTAATTATATTACTATAATTATTTTTGAACTTTTCTATAGCTTCCTCCAGCTTCAATATTTATTCAGAGCTTGCCCTACTGCATGCTGGAGTGCAGCAATTGAAGGGTGCCCGGGATTTCCGGAAAGCATCTTTTCAATTACTACCCTATTATCAAATATTTTAAAAATTATGATTAATAAATATTAATTTTATTAATTATTACCTTGACATTTTTAATATTTGTTACTAAAATTGTTAAAATTATTAATATTCTAACCATTTAAGGAGACTAAAATGACCCGGGATTGGAAAGAACTCACAGAAATGACTCGTGGTGCTAGAATTGAAGTTGAACGTGTCAGGATAAAAAACAGCAGTATAGCCATTGAAGGCCAATTTGAAATTCCCCCACTTGCCCGGCTTACTCTTGAGGACCAGATTTTTGTAATTGCTTTTATAAGGTGTTCTGGTTCTATAAAAGAGATGGAAAAACTTTTTGGAATCAGTTATCCCACAGTTAAAAGCAGGCTTGAAAGAATTGCCGGAACTCTTGATTTCGTTGAGATTAACCCTCCAGCTTCAAAGGGTGAAATTCTTGATCAATTGGACAGGGGAGAAATATCTGTGGAGGATGCAATAAAGAAAATGAAGGGGAGCAAATGAAACCACTTATATTAATATTCTATATTGAGAGAAAAAGCAGTAGAGATCTCAAACTATGGCTCCCTTTTTTTATCTGGCTGATTGCTGTACTACTGGTTATATTACTATCACCACTTGTATTGGTGGCAGCACTAATACTATGGCCTGCAGGAAAAGGAAAACTTACTATCTGCCTTATTCCGTTACTCTTTAGAATAATCGGATGTACATCAGGATTAAACTCAGATATAGAGACAAAAGACAGTACTTTTATTTAAAAATAAAATGAACGAGGAGAATAAAAATGAGTGAAGAAAGAAAAAGAATTCTGGAAATGCTTTCTAAAGGAAAAATAAGCGTGGAAGAAGCTGAAAAACTTTTATCAACACTGTCACAAGAAAACGAAACGGCCTCAGATACTACAGCAGAAACTCCTGGGTACCTCAGGGTAATTGTAGAGCCCGGGCCGGAAAGCAAGAGCCCGGATAGGGTAAACATCAGGATACCGTTAAAATTAATACGTGCTGGTTTAAGGCTGGCTTCTTTTATTCCCGTAGATGCTCAGGTTAAGGTTAATGAAGCCCTACATGAAAAGGGTATTGAAGCAGACTTTAGCAACATTAAGCCCGAGAATTTCGATGAACTCTTCACACAGCTTAACGACCTTACCGTAAATGTTGAGGGCAAAGAAACAGTAAGGGTATTCTGTGAGTAGTATTGGTAGTTAATGATACCACATCAGCATAGATGAAATGATCGAAGAATAACCTTCGCTCATTTCATCTACAAACCTGATATCTATATTTCCATCAATGGTAGGCAACATGAAGAACGATGCTATCAATTAAATAATCCCATCCATCCCACTGTCCGTCGGAATCGGTTGCCGCTGTGGTATATCTGATTCTTATACGGAACCTTGATTTTCCATCACTTATAGCTTTCTGGAGCTCGGTCCTGAGGTTTTCACTGGTACATGTAATTTCAGGACTATTAAATGATTGAATGGGCACGTAGGGTACAATATTAAAATCTGCCATTACCAGCGGGTCTGTTCCCCAATCTACAGCATCAATCCAGAGAGAGCCCATAAAAGTAGGGTCGCCCCATACCTGTTCAGGGCTCATGGACAGTGAAGCTTCGGTAATTGTAACTCCTGATAATCCACTAATATCAAAGCTCATATATCCCCTGCATACATCATCTGTAATTGAGTCACCGGCAAACATGCTATTATGAGGATAAAACATGCTGGCGGTGTATACTATATAACCCCCTTCGTCTGAAACCACGGGAACATTAGTTTCCGTTACAGGTTCCGGACAGCCCCAGCTTAAGTTTATTGACGCACTGGCAGTACCTTCCGAATTTGTGGCAGTACCCGTAAGAGTATAGGTCTCAGAAGGGTCAGAAAGATTAATCTGAGCTTTTTGAGTACCCCATGCCCCATGGCTTTCATCCTTGCTCCAATTAACTGTCGGTTTGGGGACTCCCGTAACTGTAGCCTTAACCCTGTAATAGCATAAACCATCAGCAGGCGTCGGACCCTCATATATCTCTACTTCTATGGTAGGAGCTTCTCCTTCTACTTCCTCTTCCTCTTCCTCTTCAGCTTCTTCCCCGGCTTCTTCTTCGCCTTCGGCCTCCTCTCCGGCTTCTTCTTCCCCTTCAGCTTCTTCTTCCCCTTCAGCCATTTCTTTACCACATTCACCCTGGAGGATTATAGAAGCAGTAGCCGTGCCGGCTAAATTTGCAGCGGTAACTACCAGGGTATAGGAATCACCGGCTTCTACTCTAACTTCAGCTTTATCGGAGCCAAGCAGCTCAATATTATCATCTTCACTGAACTCTACTTCAGGGTCGGGGGTACCGCTTACTATTGCCTCCACACGGTAGTAACACATATCATCCGATTCTGAATAATCGGGCCCGTCATATATCTGTAATTCAACAACAGGAGCTTCTGTACTAATTCCACACCGGGCAGATACGGCTAACAGGAAAATAACGGCAAAAATTACCAGAACTATAAAAAGGTTTCTTTTTCTCATAACACTCTCACTTTTTATATTAATAAAAAAGTCTTTATATATTATAACCCATAAAAATAAAATAAAGAAAACCCTTCTCTAAAATTTTTACAATATAATAACCATTAATAATTTTGAAAATGTGATTAGAAAATTAAAATGGAATGGAATATTTCTAAAGTATAAATCCTATGGTCAACCGGAAACTTAAAGCCGGCGCCTGAATAAGCTTTTTTTATTATTATAAATCAGATTGAGGTATTATAATTTAATTATAAAGATACTTAAATCAATAGTATAATTAAGAATAAAAAAATTTTAATTTATGAAATCAATTAATTTTCCCGATGATTTTATTTTCGGAACCGCAACATCGTCATTTCAGATTGAAGGAGAAGGTCAGACAGAATGGAAGGGTTTTACCGGAGCCGACGGAACAGAGCTAAATGTCGCAATAGACCACTATAACAAATTTACTGAAGATCTTAAATATATACTCTACCTTGGCAACGCTTACCGCTTTAGCATGGACTGGTCAAAATTACAGAAAAGTGCATATAACGCATTTAGCAGAGAAGCAGTAACTCATTATATGAAGATATTTAAGACCCTAAAAAGAAATAATAAAAAAGTTATGCTGGTTTTAAACCATTTTTCAAATCCCCTCTGGTTTACCAGAAAGGGCGGCTGGACATCCGGGGAATCTGTTAAAATATATTTAGATTATACCAGAAAGGTGCTCAAAATTTTTTCCGGCTATATTGATTATATAAATACCTTTAACGAGCCTGCCGCATACGCCAACATGGCATATATCCTTAAAGAATTTCCACCCGGAAAATTCAATCCCTTTTTAAGAAACAGGGTTTTAAATAATATGAGCAGGGCTCACAGTGCAGCTTACGATTATATAAAAAGCAATTATCCTCATATAAAAGTAGGTATATCTCAGGCTTCTATGTTCCTGCAGGTATTAAAGAAAAATTCTATCTGGCAGAATTTTCTTAAATGGTTTCTTGATTATTATATGTTTGAGTATATACATCAGATGTTTGCTGGAGAAGGTAAGGTGGATTACATCGGCTTCAGCTATTACGGGAGAATCCTTATTTCAAAATACCTTATTATCGCTTATGAGGAAAGGGGCACGGAGTTCCTCAGAAAACTTGGCCTGGAATATGATGATATGTGGGAAATATACCCTGCCGGAATTTACCATTTAATAAAAAAATTTTATAAAAAGTACTCCAGGCCAATAATCATTACAGAAAATGGAACCTGCACCAATGACGACAGACTAAGAATTAAAAATATCTACAATCACCTGTATTATATTAAAAAAGCCATAAGCGAAGGTATAGAAGTTAAAGGTTATTTCCACTGGTCAACATTCGATAATTACGAGCTATCCTTTGGCCCGTCCAGAAGATTCGGGCTGGTTTCTGTTGATTACCACTCCCCTGATTTAAAAAGGGAAATAAAAGAATCGGGTGAATATTATCATAAAATTTCAGAGTCAAAAAAATTGATTAAATATCAGCAACTTAGAAAGGTTAATAACTATAAATACTCATAATAGTATACTGTATAGTATGCCGGAAATCTTCTTTTCATGTAACACAGATAAACAGATATAATCAATCTCATAATAATATATCCTAAATAAAACACTGCCCCGGGTATCTTAATTAATGCTTGTATTTTCTTTATTCATACCTTAAGATTGTATTTTAGTTTTATTTAATCTTTTTATTTATCAATTTAAGGAAGTGACTTTATTGTTATACCAGTACACCATTACCATAATTCTTACCCTGCTTTTAATAAACTTCATTATTAACAATATTTTATTTAAAAATATTTCGAACTATAAACTTCCTGAAAATCTAATAAAATCACCCCCGCTGGTATCAATTCTTATTCCTGCAAGAAATGAGGAATTTAATATAAAAAGATGTATTAATTCCCTTCTAAAACAGGATTACCCTGACATTGAAATACTGGTACTGGACGATAATTCAAGTGACAATACCGCGTTAATTGTTAAAAAAATCTGGGAAAAAGATAACAGAGTAAAACTAATTACCGGTAAGCCGTTAGAAGAGGGATGGCTCGGTAAGAGTTATGCCTGCTGGCAGTTATCAAAATATGCGAGAGGAGAATATCTGGTTTTTACCGATGCAGACACGTTACATTTTAAAAATTCCATCTCAAGTTTAATTGGATGCCTTGTCAAAAACAGGCTGGATGCTTTATCAGCAATTCCACGGCAGATAATGGTATCACTGCATGAAAGAATGATGTATATCTGGGTTCATTTTGCAATCTTAATCTTTCTACCCATGATACTTATAAAGAAATCAAAAAACCCTCTCTTCAGTACCGCTAACGGCCAGTGTCTATTATTTAAGAAAGAAGTTTACAAAGCAATTGGCGGCCATAAATCAATAAGGGCCAAAATCCTTGAAGATATACACATTTCAAAACAGGTAAAAAGATGCGGTTATAAATTTATGGTATTTGATGGCAGTAAAAATATAAATTGTAGAATGTACAGGAATTTCGACCAGATTATTTCAGGATTCTCAAAGTTTATATTTGCCGCTTTTGATTATCACATACTAACACTGGCAGTAGCAATCTCAATAATTTTCGCTCTGTTCTTATTTCCATTTATTTTATTGCCCCCGGGGCTATTAATCTTTAAATGGCCCCCGGTAGTAATAGACCTTATCATAATACAGATTTTTATAATACTTATTATGCGGGCCATAATGGCGATAAGATTAAAAGGCAGGGTCATTGATGCATTTCTTCATCCTCTTTCAATGATATATATGATATTTATCTGTGCCAATTCTGTTCTTCAAACTAAATGTGGAGAAGGCGTACCCTGGAAGGATAGAAGATATGATGTTAGCAAAAGAGATTACTTAAATGTAATTGACCGTGATAAAGGCCAGAAAACAATTCGCTAAATTTTGTCTGTGTCTCTAACTTTAAATTCTTACAGGCCCCGGTGCAAAAACTCTTTATACCCATCCATCAAAGTTTACACATGCCGATGACAGCTTAAAGTAGAATTTATATAAAAAATAGGTGCTTAGCTACCGCTTATATGTTGTGCTACAATATCTCCGACCTCGCTGGTAGTGTAACCCATCTTACCGGCACTTAAACTTTTTATTTTTTTACAGGCTTGAGAAACTGCTTTTTCAATTGATCTGGAAGCTTCCTTCTCTCCCAGATGGTCAAGCATCATCCTGCCTGCTTCTATCGCTGCCAGGGGATTAATTACATTTTTCCCTGTATATTTTGGAGCTGACCCGCCTATGGGTTCGAACATAGATGTTCCCTCAGGATTAATATTACCACCTGCTGCAATTCCCATACCGCCCTGAATCATTGCACCCAGGTCAGTAATTATATCTCCAAACATATTGGGAACAACCATCACATCATACCACTCCGGATTTTTTACCGTCCACATACAGGCAGCATCTATATGGTTATAATCAATTTTAATATTAGTAAAATCTTCAGCCATTTTAATAAATGCTCTGTACCAGAGGTCCCCTGTGTGGGTCAGCACATTTGTCTTGTTTACCAGGGTAAGCTTGCCGGGTTTTCCTTCTGCCTTTCTTGCTTTTGCCAGGTTAAAAGCATATTTTAAACAACGGTCAACCATCTGCCGGTCATATACCATCACCTGGGTTGCAACTTCATAAGGAGTGTCTTTCCTCGTTATACCGCCATGCCCGGTGTAAAGCCCTCCTGTATTTTCCCTCACCACCACAAAATCTATATCTTCCGGCTTCTTATCCTTTAATGGACAATCAACACCCGGATAAAGCTTTACCGGCCTTAAATTTATATACTGGTCGAGGGCAAACCTTAATTTTAACAGGACCCCAACTTCCAGAACTCCGGGTGGAACATCCGGGTGACCAATGGCCCCGAGATATATTACCTTAAACTTCTTTAGCTCATCAATAGCAGAGTCAGGAACTGTCTCTCCTGTTTTTAAATACCTCTCTCCCCCAAAATCAAACCCCGTAAATTCAAATTTAATATTATGTTTTTCTCCTGCAGCCTCAAGGACTTTTCTGCCTTCTCTTATAACTTCGGGACCTGTCCCGTCTCCGGGTATTACCGCAATATTATAATGTTTTGACTTACTCATATTGTTACCCTATCTATTCCTTAAATAATTACTGCTCTATTATATATAAATAACCATATATTACACTATATAATTTTAAAATTATAATCGCTATTTAAAAAAAAATTTTGTTTATAATAGTGATATTTATAAGAAATTATAAGAAATATTTACTTAACAGCCTGATTCTTTAATTACTGGAGAAGCTCTACAAAGTAAGGAATAAAAATAATTAACCCGATAGCCACCGCAAATAGTGAGGCGATTAAAACTGCACCGGCGGCAATATCTTTCACGCGCTCTGCAATTTTTCTATACTCTCTGGTAACCATATCTATTATTAGCTCAAAAGCTGTATTTATAACTTCCAGGCAGAGGATTATACAAATTATGAGCAGGATAAATAGCCACTCGGTAGATGAAATATGAAATAAAAAACACGCAGTTATAGAAACAGCTGCTATTATCAGCTGGATTCTAAAACTTCTTTCACTCCTTAAGACTCTGATTATACCCCTGACTGCATACTTAAATGAGAAACTCAGGGTTCTCCTGTGATAAATAATTTCTTTTTTGAAAGAATTTTTATTGTTTCTTTTATCCTCCACGCTTCATATCACCCCGGATTAGTTGGAAACTTTTTTATTGAAATATAAAGTATATGTTGAGAACAGCACAAGTATCAGAAATATGTAAAAAGGAAACCATATTTCATTAAAAAAGCTTAGGGCGGTTATAAAATACTGGCCCACAAAAATTGCAGCCATTACAGTTATGGATATTATAAGGGTAATTAAACCTGCCCTTGCAATATCCTGATACTGCTTCTCATCATACCACTCACTTATTCCTTCCTTCAACTTTATTATTAACCAGTACATGACTATTGCTAAATATGGTATTACAGCTATCAGACTTATGATAATAATCCCGGCATCCACCGCCCATGATGGTAATTCATATAGTGTTAGATATAATAAAGAAAAAGTTATAATAAGAATAAGACCGGAAATTCCACTTAATATTCCTATATATTGTGCATTTATAAATATTGAATCATCCTTCAAAACTATTTCTTCTTTTTCAACAAATATATTTTTATTGGTCACCACAAATAGAATAATCATAAGAACATAAAAAAGAAAATGAAGCGCCTGACTAAAAAAAAGTATAATGAACTCATCAGGTAACCCAAAAATATATTCCTTTGAGATATCACTTACCAGCGCAAAGTCTCCGAATAACATCAGAAGAGAAATTATCCCGGAAAAAAATAAAAAAGCACGCAGAAAATTATCCCGTTTGAAAAAATTTAACTGCAAAATTAAAGCAAATATAGCCGCCAGGTGGGAAATACCAGAAATGATATACACCAGTGCAACAGGAACAGAAAAAACATTTAAAAAGCCCTCAACATCCTGCAGATTAATAATTCTTTCTCTCAGCACCAGAAAAAAAATATTTGTGGATATGAGCCCCACCGTTGAAATTAAACATAAAATCAGGGCAGTATTATTACTCATTCCTAACAATTTCTTCATTTTCTTACTCTCCTTTGCTCAATCTTTAATTTAATCCCTATCAAGATAAAAAATTTCATCCACAGGTTTTTTAAAGAATTTAGCTATCTTTAACGCAAGCAGAACAGAAGGGTTAAATTTACCTTTTTCTATAGAATGAATAGTAAGCCTGGTCACACCGACCACATTTGCCAGTTCCTGCTGGGAAATTTCATTGTGCTCAAACCGACATTTTCTTAAATTATTACTGAGTTTTATCTTTCTCACTATTGACATATATATTTTTACCCGGTATTGATAGCTCTCTGTATAATAAAAACCAATATGTATATAAATATAATCATAATGTATACTATTATATACATAAAGTCAATAATTTTTTTACCTTTCTGTTTGTTACTTATTTTTTACAATATGGTTAATTAACCGAAAAATATAAAAATACCACTTAGTATTTTAATAACAATAATGATAACCGCAGTGTCCTTTTGTATTATTATACAAACCTGTATAAAAATATTTTGTAACCTAATCTAAAAAATTTCGTTTTAGTAACTAAGGCAAAAAAATATTATTAAAAAGTAGTTTTAAAAATATTTTTAAAAATTCGTACTACTTTACAATAATAATCTAATATTTTAGTATGATAACCATACATAAAATAAACTGACAAACTAAAAAAAGAAAAGAGAAGATTGATAATGAAAATTTTACTTGTATATCCTGATTACGAGGACACTTTCTGGAGCTTTAACAGAATAATTAAAATCCTGGGTAAGAAAGCTGCATATCCACCGCTTGGCCTCCTTACTATCGGGGCAATGCTGCCCGTAGAATGGGATAGGAAATTAATTGATATGAACACTGAAATATTAAAAGATGAACATATAAAATGGGCTGATTATATCTTCATAAGTGCAATGATTATACAAAAAGATTCCTCAAGAAGAGTTATAGATAAAATAAAAAAATTCAATAAACCTGTAGTAGTGGGAGGTCCACTCTTTACCACCGGCTGGGAAGAATTTACTGACGCCGACCATATCTTTCTGGGTGAAGCAGAAGAAACCTTTCCGGAATTAGTTGAAGATTTAAAAAAGGGTACGCCTAAGAAGATGTACTCAAACAAAGAATTCCCTGATATTAAAAATACTATTGTCCCCGACTGGAGCCTTGTCAGTGTAAAAAATTATAATTCCCTGTGTGTACAGCTTTCAAGAGGCTGTCCTTTTAACTGTGAATTCTGTGATGTTGGACTTTTAAATGGAAGAGTACCACGGTTAAAAAGTAAGGAACAATTAATAAAAGAGCTTGAAGCATTGTATAAACGTGGCTGGAGAGCAGGCGTTTTTTTTGTAGATGATAATTTTATAGGAAAAAAGGGCTTGCTTAAAAGAGTATATTTGCCGGCAATTATAGAGTGGCAGAAAAGCAAAAAGTATCCCTTTAGCTTTAATACTCAGGCATCAATTAATCTCGCAGACGATGAAGAAGCTATGAAATTAATGGTGGAAGCAGGCTTTACATCTGTTTTTGTGGGGATTGAAACACCTGACTCCGACAGCCTTGAAGAATGCGGTAAGTTCCAGAATAAAAACAGGGATTTGATAGAATCCGTAAGGACCATTCAAAATAAAGGCATGGAAGTCCAGGCAGGCTTCATTGTTGGTTTTGATAGCGATAAAACTTCCATCTTCCAGCGTCAGATAGAATTTATCCAGCAAAGTGGAATTGTTACCGCTATGGTCAGCATTCTTAACGCATTGCCAAAGACCAGGCTTTACCAGAGATTAGAAAAAGCCAAAAGGTTGATAAGCAGCGGGACAGGTAATAATACAAAAATTTCTAGTTTAAACTTTATCCCAAAAATGGATAAAAACGTGCTCATAGATGGTTTTAAAAAGATTTCGGCTACAATCTATTCTCCAAAAGCTTATTATAAGAGAATTAAAACTTTTTTAAGGGAGTACAGACCAATAAAGACAAAAATGCCCAGGCTCAGAATGTATCATATAAGGGCATTTATTGCCTCAATATGGTTAAATGGTATAAAACAAAGAGGCAGAATATACTTCTGGAATTTAATTTTCTGGAGTCTCTTTAGACGTCCATCTCTTTTCCCTTACGCTATCGGCTTTTCTTTAGTCGGTGTTCATTTCAGGTCGGTATCATAAGGTTTTTACCTGAAAAGTTTAAGGAAATACTATTTTTAAAAGCCTGAAAACAAGCGCTCTGCAGATTTTTAAAAGGTTGAAACTCTATCATAAAATCTTTTAAAAAAAATAAATAAACAATTATAATCCTGATACCAATGTGTTATAATTATTACTGGAAATTGTAATCTAATACTACAAACGCATTATTTCAGTCACTTTTAGGTCTTGTAATAATAATAAAACAAACCGGTAACCTTTATTTTGCTACTGTAAAATTTAAATAAAATATAAAGGTTAGCATGAGAGCATTTATTTCAAGGAGTAAAAGGATAATAAAAAAAATATTCAGGGCTCTTATTCAGGTAGGAAGCAGGACAGGCTTTGGTGCCACTGTCAGATGGTGATATTTCGGGCCAATAAAAGCACACCCGGGAATTTAAACAGAGCCGGTATTTACAATAACATCCTTAAAAGAAAAGGCCCGGGTAGCATTATCCATATTTTTTTAAAAATTTCTTAAATCCTTTCTTCTCTCAATAATTTTGCGCACTCTTCGGGTAAAACAGTATTTACATTAATTCCGGAACCAATTTCAAACCCGGCCCTGGTTATCAATCGGGGCAGGATTTCAAGATGCCAATGATAATGCCTGTTGCCTATCTGTTCAAATGAGGCACTGTCTATTATATAATTGTAATCTGGATTATCCAGCAAATTATATAGCTTCTTTAATGTAATTATTAAAACGGATGCAAAATTTTCAATCGCTGCTTCCGGAATCTGGGCGAAGCATGCCTGATGCGCTTTCGGTAAAATCAAAATATTGTACGGGACGACAGAAGCATAAGGCGCTATAGAAATAAAATCTTCATTTTCATAAATAATTCTTTTTTTTATTTTCTTTTCATATGCTATCATTTTGCAATAAACACATTCTCCGTAATCATCAAAATACCTTTCTGACTCGTAAAACTTACTTCTTATAAAAGCAGGTATAAATGGAATGGCAACAAGCTGCGAATGCGGATGCACCAGCGAAGTGCCTGCCTTATTCCCGTGGTTTCTGAAGATAACTACCAGCTGACAGCCTTTATTCTCACTCAATTCTATAAATCTTGTTTTGTATATTTCTATTATTTTTTTAACCTGCCCGAGACTCAGGTGACATAAATTCTCGTTATGCTCCGGTGATTCTATAATTACTTCATGATTACCTATTCCATTAACTTCAAAATATGGTCCATTGATTTGCTTGTAATCGCCACATTTTTCAATTTCCCCTGGTTTGAGAATTGGAAATTTATTTGGAACCACCCTTATCATCCAATCGCCATTTTTATTCTTTATGGACATAATATCTTCCGGAGTCATCTTTTCATTCCCCCTGCAAAAAGGACAGTTTCTGTCAAACTTTTTTATAACTTTTTTTTCTTTTATTTCCTTAAAATCGCTGGGCCTTTTCGATCTATCTATGGCAAATATTGTCCAGTCTTTAGTTGTAATATCCTGTCTTATAACAGACATCTTTACAATAACCCCCTTCAAATATTCATATATAATTATTTTTATGGTATTTTATGCTTAATGTAAATATAAATATATCATCTTTCCGTAACAATTTTTATTTTTAAAAAAAATGGATAAAAAAAAGTTTGAGGAAATAATACTGGACACTCTTGAAAATCTTCCTGATAGATTCAAAGAGAAAATAAAAAACCTTGGTATTGTTATTGAAGATGGAAACATAGATTCAATTTTGAAGAACAATAAAAGCACCACCAGAAAATACACCCTTGGCCTCTATCAGGGCCTTCCTGCCACAAAAAGACCGGGAAAAATATTCATTTTCCCGGACAAAATTACCATATATAAAAAAGCGCTTGAAGAAATAAGTAGAAATGACCGGGAACTTGAAAAAAATATAAGAAGAGTCGTTCTTCATGAATTAGGACATTATTTTGGTCTTGATGATAAACAATTAAGAAAATTAGGTTATTAAATCACCCCTTATATTAAACTATACTAATATTAGAGATAGACATAATCCCCTTACCCGGCCCATAAAAATTTGACATTTACAGTTAAATAGTTTATAAAAATATATTGTATTTCACTTTAAGTGAAATACAATTTTACTAATTAATGAAAATGATTTTTGTAATGTCAGAAAAATTTTGTTATAATTAAAGAGAAATAACAACAATATAGGTTTTTTATAATTATATTTTTGATAATACCCGGATTCATGGGGTGTAGATAAAATATAAAAAAATAATTATATTAGTGTAAAATGTATATATAATAAATAAATAGGAGTTGAAAGCTTAATGGCAGAAGAAAAAAATTTTGATAAAGAGAAAATAAAGATACCGGAAGAACTTCCGCTTCTTTCTTTAAAAAACAGTGTAGTTTTTCCATTCCTTGCAACACCACTAATAGTAGGGAGGAAAAAATCTCTGGATGCAGTCAGGACCGCCTCCAGAGAACATAATATTATAGTTGTTGTGGCACAAAAAGAAGAGAATAAAGAGGATGTAAATAAAGAAGATTTATATGAAGTTGGAACAGTATGTGCCATAAAACAGGTATCGGATATATCTAAAAATGAGGTTAAGTGCATTGTAGAGGGTATTTCACGAGTAATGATAAAAAACTATACGCAGACCGAGCCATATTTCAGAGTAACAACAGAAGCACTTGAAGAAATACCTTTAACCGAAGATGAAGAATCAGAAAAACTCAATACTACTGTCAGGCTGCAGGTTGAAAAATTCATCCAGCTTGGCATCCCGCTCCCTACAGCTTTTGTAGTAGCGGCAACTAATATCTCCAGGATAGAAGTTCAGACTGACCTGTTTGCTTCTTATCTGTTATCAAGCACCAGAGAAAAACAAAAAATACTTGAAGAAACTAATATAAAAATTAGATTGAAGAAATTAACAGAATATCTCGGCGAAGAACTCAAGAAATTTGAAGTCCAGTCCCAGATAAGAGACAAGGTCCAGAAAGAAGTAGGCAAAACTCAAAGAGAATATTACCTGCGCCAGCAGTTAAAAGCAATCAAAAACGAGCTGGGTGAATTTGATGAATCCATTGCCCTCACCAAAGACCTGGAAAAGAAATTACATAAGAAAAAACTACCCGGAGAAGCAAAAGATAAGGTTCTAAAAGAGATTCAAAGACTGGAGAATATTCCGAGTATGTCACCCGAGCATTCTTATATTAGAACTTACGTTGAATGGATGCTTGATGTCCCCTGGTCTGAAAAAACTAAAGATATCCTGGACCTAAAAAAGGCAAGTAAAATACTGGATGGCGACCATTATGACCTCGAAAAAGTTAAAACTCACATACTGGATTACCTGGCCGTAAGAAAATTAAAAGGTAAAACAACTAAAGGCCCTATATTGTGTTTTGTTGGTCCTCCGGGTGTCGGCAAAACTTCACTGGGGCAATCTATAGCCAAGTCATTGGGAAGAAAATTTATAAGAATGTCAATCGGTGGCATAAGAGATGAAGCCGAAATTAGAGGTCACAGAAGAACATATGTAGGGGCACTCCCGGGAAGAATTATTCAGGGCCTTACTCAGGTAGGAACAAGCAACCCGGTATTTATGCTTGATGAGGTTGATAAAGTGGGTGCAGATTACAGGGGAGACCCGTCATCTGCTCTCCTTGAAGTACTTGATCCCGAACAAAACAACTCATTCAGGGACCATTATCTTGAAGTCCCATTTGATTTATCAAATGTAATGTTCATAACCACAGCAAATATACTGGATACCATACACCCAGCGCTCAGAGACAGAATGGAGGTTATTGAAATACCGGGTTACAGCTCCGAGGAAAAGGTTCATATAGCAGCAAAATTCTTAATCCCCAAACAACTAAAAGAGCAGGGAATAGAAAAATACAATATAAAATTAAATGAGGATGCTATACTGACAATAATAGAAGAATATACCAGAGAAGCCGGTGTAAGGAACCTGGAACGTGAAATAGCAAACATATTCAAAAAAGTTGCCAGGGAGATTGTCGAAAAGAAAAAATATTCAAGAGAAATCAATTCTGAAAAAGTAAGAAACTACCTGGGCGTCTCAAAAGTTTTACCCAGCGAAATAGAAGATAAAAATAGAGTGGGGGTTGCTACCGGTCTTGCTTACACCCCGGTCGGCGGAGACATATTACTCATTGAATCCACCTACTATGGAGGAAGTGGTAAATTAATACTTACCGGTAAGCTGGGCGACGTAATGCAGGAGTCCGCAAAAGCTGCCATAAGTTATATACACTCAAAAGCAAAATCTTTCGGGATAGATGAGAAGTTATTTGATAAATCTGATATACATATTCACGTCCCGGCAGGAGCAATTCCCAAAGATGGGCCATCAGCGGGGGTTTCCATTACTTCGTCACTGATATCGGCATTTACTGGAATACCTGTATTAAGAGACGTGGGTATGACAGGGGAAATAACTCTAAGAGGAAGGGTTCTCCCAGTAGGCGGGCTCAAGGAAAAACTTTTAGCTGCAAAAAGAGCAGGACTTAAAAAAGTTGTATTGCCCGAAAAAAATAGAAAGGATATTGATGATATACCCGCGAATATACTTAAAGGGTTAAAACTTGAATTCGTAGAAAATATTGATGATGTTATCAAGCACACAATTGAGAAATATCCTTTAAAATCAAATAATAAAAAAACTAAAGAGATAAAAGTCCCTGCTGGAAAATCGGCCATGGGAAAAACACCGGATTTTGATCAGGCTACTACAATACAGTAGATTATTTTTAAAACCCTCCTGTGGAGTAATTTATTTCACAGGAGGGTTTTTCAGGCGTCTATCTATTTTTAAATAAACCTTTTTTATATTTTTCTATTCAAAAATTATCCGGTTATCTCCAGAATAATAATGGGCATACTCTGCACCATTTACCAGAAACAATAGTTCCCACTTTCCATAAATTACATCCGTAAATAATGTAATCCCACATTTCTCAAACTATCCGGAGATAAAATATTTTATAAATTTTGACTGACTAATGTTTAAAGTGTCTTCTCCCAGTAAAAACCATGGGAATATGATTTCTATTACAGCTTTCTATAACTTCTTTATCCCTTATTGAACCACCCGGCTGGATAACAGCTTTAATTCCATTTTTAGCAGCAAGCTCTATTGTATCTTCAAATGGGAAAAAAGCATCCGATGCCAAAACCGAGCCCCTGCATTTTCCATTTGATTTTTTTATTGCTATTTCAGCTGAATCAATCCTGCTCATCTGGCCGGCGCCTACTCCAACGGTACTATTATTCAGAGCCAGAACTATAGCATTTGATTTTACATTCTTTACTATCTGCCATCCGAATAAAAGATCGTCCCACTGACTGTCGTCAGGCTCTATATCAGTGACCACTTTCATATCTTCTTTTCTATCCACACCTTCATTCAGGTCCTGCAAAAGCACCCCGCCATCAATACTCTTAATATTAACCTTCTCCAGTTTGAAGTCCTCAGAACTCAAGATGTCCAGGTATTTTTTTAAATCATGGTTTACTTTAAGCATTCTCAAATTCTTTTTCTCGGATAAAATTTCCAGTGCTGCTTTATCATAATCAGGAGCAATAAGCACTTCCACATATTTATCAAGCATAAACTTTGAAGCTTCTTCTGTCCACTTAACGTTGCATGCGACCACACTTCCAAAAGCAGAAACAGGGTCACATTGATATGCTTTCCTGTAAGCTTCTTCTACAGAAATTCCGATTGCGGCCCCACATGGATTAGTATGTTTTATAACAGCAACACATATAGGAGAAAATTCTTTTACAATACTGAATGCTGAATCCCCATCCAGGATATTGTTAAATGATAATTCCTTACCCTGAAGCTGTCTGGCACCGGCAAAATTATCCGTACCTGCATTTGCACATTTATAATAAGAAGCTCTCTGGTGAGGGTTCTCGCCGTATCTTAAATTCTGGATTTTAACCAGATTTAAATTTAAATTATCTTTAAAACTACCGTCACTGTTTCTTAAATCATCTCCATTTTTTTCTGTCAAACCCTGCTCTTTTATATCAAGATAATCTCTTACCGATACCGACGACTCACCAAAACTACCAATTTTATTTTTGAGGTAGTTAAAAATTACACTATCATATTCACATGTATGCTGGAATGCCTTAACCGATAACCTGAAAAGGGTATCCGTACTGATATATCCATTGCTTTCTGTCAATTCTTCTGCAATTTTTTTGTAATCTTCGGGGTCAACCACTACCGCAACTCCCTTATAGTTTTTGGCAGCACTTCTAATCATGGTGGGCCCACCAATATCAATATTTTCAATAGCCTCTTCCATGGTAACATCCGCTTTTGAAATAGTTTCTTTAAAAGGATATAAATTCACCACCACCATATCTATTAGCTTGATCCCTGAGGATGAAATTTCACTCATATGTTTCTCATTGCTCCGGTCAGCCAGTATCCCCCCGTGAATGTAAGGGTGCAGAGTTTTTACCCTCCCGTTTAACATCTCGGGAAAACCTGTAAATTCCTCTACTTTTTTTACTGCTATTCCTCCTTCCTCTAACTTCCTGAAAGTTCCTCCAGTTGAGATAATCTCCACTCCTGCTCCCTGCAGCACTTCTGCAAAATCAACTATGCCCTCCTTATTAGAGACACTAATTAAAGCCCTGTTTATTTTTATATTCATTTTCTCTCCTTATCCAGCATTTATTTTATTTAAAATTTTTACCTTCCTACCATCTAATTTCAGTTTATCCTCACAGAAGCATTTAACTGCCAGCGGATAAATTTCATGTTCCACTTTATGTATACTTTCTTCAAGTTCCTCTAAACTATAATTCTGTTTTAAATCTATTGACTTTTGAAGTATTATTGGACCGCTGTCAAGACCTTCATCAACAAAATGAACTGTTACCCCGGTTACTTTCACTCCATAATCAAAAGCATCTCTTATGCCATGTGCACCTTTAAAAGAAGGAAGAAGAGCAGGATGAATATTTAAAATTTTGTTTTTATATTTACTAACAAATTCACCACTCAACACAAACATATATCCCGCCAGAACCACCAAATCTACTTTTTCTTCCTCCAGAAGCTCCAGAATTCTTTTATCATATTGTTTCCTGCTGCTATATTTAGCAGGATCCATAAAAACTGATTTAATTTTATTTTTTTTTGCCCTGCTCAGGGCATAGGCATCTTTATTGTTAGAAAATACCAGAATTATATCACCATTTAAATCATTCCTGATATTATAATCAATTAGAGCCTGGAGGTTTGAACCAAATCCAGAAGCAAACACTGCTATTTTTTTTCTCATTTGTTTCTAACCTTTCTCTATTATTACATTTCCATTTCCTTTTATAACGGTGCCTATATTGTAAATTTTATCCCCCATCTCCCCGCCGATACTCCTGACTTTTTCAAATTGCTGCGGGGAAATAACTACAACCATACCAATGCCCATATTAAATACCCCGAACATTTCCTTTTCATCAATATTTCCGAGTTCCTTTAAAAAATTGAAAACCTCCGGAATCTCCCAGCTACCTTTTTTTATAAAAGCATCCATATTATCAGGTATTATTCTATTTATGTTTCCATAAAATCCACCACCGGTTATGTGTGCAATTCCATGGAGCCCGACCTTATTTTTCATTATTTCACTAATCGGCCTATAATATAATTTAGTAGGGGTTAAAAGATAATTACCGAGTGGCATATCCCCGGTCCAGCTATATTTTTTATCGGTGTCAACTTTCCTTTCATCAATCAATTTTCTTACAAGAGAAAACCCGTTGCTGTGAATACCTGAAGAAGATATACCGGCTATTATGTCACCCTCTTTTACCAGAGAGGGGTTAATAATAGAATCTTTTTCAATAATTCCCACAGCGAAGCCGGCAATATCAATATCATCTTCTGCACTCATACCGGGATGCTCTGCAATCTCTCCGCCGATAAGAACCGTATCACAGTAACTGCAACTTCTCGAGATAGATTCAATTATGGCTTTTATTTTCTCCCGGTTAACCTTCCCGCAGGATATATAGTCCAGAAAAAATAGGGGTTTTGCCCCACAGCAAATTATATCATTTATACACATTGCCACAGCATCCTGACCTATATCTCTATAATTATTTAATTTTTTTGCAAGCAGGATTTTAGTTCCCACACCATCGGTAGAAGAGGTAAGAACCGGATCTTTATACTGTTTTAAATCAAGCCGGTAAAGACCCGAAAAGGAGGAAAGGTCACCAAGCACCTTATCTGAAAATGTTGAAACTATTGTTTTTTTAAGTTGGCCCAGTACATCTGAGGCTTTATCTATGTTTACACCCGAAGATTTATATGAATATTTTTTTCTATTTCTTATCTTTCTTCCCTCAGGCATTAGAAGATATTCTCTCCTCTTCATCTATCGAATATTTACCAGACTTCATATTCCCAGGGATAGGAACAGGATATTCGCCATTAAAACATGCGAAACAGAATTTTTCCTTTGATTCACCAATTGCTTTTATCAGACCATCTAAACTCAGATACTTCAAACTATCAACATTCAGGAACTTTCTTATATCCTCCAGTGACTTATGATTGGCAATGAATTCCTTTTCCGTTGCCATATCAACACCATAGTAGCATGGATAAAGAAGTGGCGGACATGTAATTCTCATATGCACTTCTCTTGCACCAGCATTGTACAACATCTGAATTATTTTTTTTGATGTTGTTCCTCTAACTATAGAATCATCAACCACTACCAGCCTTTTACCTTTTATAATATCCCTTAAGGGATTTAACTTGAGCTTAACACTTATTTCCCTTGTTTTTTGTTTTGGTTGAATAAAAGTTCTACCCACATATCTATTTTTAATAAAACCTTCCGCATAGGGTATCTTTGATTCCGCCGAGTACCCGATTGCGGCAGGTGTGCCCGAATCAGGTACAGAAATTACCATGTCAGCATCAGCAGGAGATTCCTTTGCCAGCTCCTGTCCCAATCTGTGCCTTACCGCAAACACATTCTTATTATTTATATAACTATCAGGTCTGGCAAAATAAATAAGTTCAAAAACACACATTGAGACCCTATCTACGGGCAGCATCATCTGCGACCGCATTCCGTCTTTATCCAGTATAACGGTCTCACCGGGGTCAATATCTCTCACAAATTCTGCGTCAACTATATCAAGGGCACAGGTCTCTGAAGCTATTATATAGTCATCGCCCAGTTTGCCCAGCACCATGGGCCTGAAGCCATGTGGATCTCTTATACCAAAAATTTTATCCCTGGTTAATATAAGAAGCGAATAAGAGCCCTTTATTCTGTTTACGGAATCTTTAATTGCATCTTCAATATTTTCTCTTTCAGAGCTTTCTATCAGCGAAGCTATGACTTCCGTGTCTGTTGTAGTTTCGAATCTGATGCCATTTTTTATCTGCTCTTTTCTTATTTCACTTGCATTTATCAAATTGCCATTATGCGCCATGGCAAAACTTTCATTTTTAAACATCCTGTACAGCGGCTGTGAATTTTCCCATATATTCATGCCTCTGGTAGAATAACGGGTGTGACCTATGCCTATATATCCCTGTAGAGGAGCTATATTCTGCTCATTGAATACCTGTGTGACCAGTCCCAGATCTTTAAATATTAAAATATTTTCTCCATCAGATACAGCAATCCCGGCACTTTCCTGACCCCTGTGCTGCAGTGCCTGGAGACCATAAAAAATGATTTCTGTAACTTTCCTGCCCGGTGCATAAATACCAAATATTCCACAACTTTCATTAAGCTTTCTATCCAACATAATATTCATTATTTAGTAATTTATAGTTTTTTTATTTAAAATCCCTTTATTATATCTACCAGCTTCATTATATGATTTTTTATTCCATATGTTTACTTAATTATTCATAAAATATTCTTAAAAATTCTTTTGCCAACCGGATAACCAGAGTTATTATAACAAATAAAGTTTTAAAATAAATACAGTATTTAAAGCAAAATCAGCTATTTTTTTCACACCACTCCCTCGCATTCTGGAACATTTTCAGCCATGGGGAAGCTTTGAGGCCTGATTTCCAGTTTTCAGGCATCCATGGCCACTGCCACATTAAAAAAGCTCTTTCAGGATGGGGCATCATAGCAAGGTGTCTCCCGTCAGGTGAAATTAAGGCAGTAATACCTGACGGGGAGCCGTTGGGATTATAAGGATACTCCCCTGCAGGTTTACCCGAATCATCTACAAAAATTATAGGAGCCAGATTCTTTTTACATACCTCTGATAAAATTCCGGAATCAGGGCAATAAAGATGGCCTTCTCTGTGTGCAACCCAGATACCCAGAATTGAGTCTTCCATGCCTTTTAACATAATAGAGGGGCTTTTTCTGATTTTAACGGTCACCCACCTGGATTCAAATCTCCCGGAAGGATTACTGATAAACCTGGGCTGCTTTTCCTCGGAAATACCCTTCCAGGGTACCCACCCCAGAAGAGTCATTAGCTGGCACCCGTTACAAACTCCCAGAGAGAAAGTATCTTCTCTGCTGTAGAACTCATCAAACATTTTTTTTAGCTCAGCGCTGAACCTAATAATGCCCGCCCATCCCCTGGCACTGTCCAGAACATCTGCATAAGAAAATCCTCCAACAAATACAACACCCTTAAATTTATTCAGGTTTGTCCTGCCATCAGACAGATCAGTCATAGTAACATCCCATGGCTCAAAACCGGCAGCAAAAAAAGCTGAGGTCATTTCCCTATCACCATTACTGCCTTCTTCCCTTATTATGGCCACTTTTGGTTTATCTTTCCTGTTTAAAAATTCCGGCGGGGTGTCACATGGTTTGAATGATAATTTATAAGACGGGCCAGACCTTCTGTGAGAGCGTTTCTGAACCTCTGCCAGTTCTGAATTCATTTGAGAACTTTCAAGCCGGTCACTTGTTGACTCCCACCAGTCCAGAAGTGTGTGTGTATTAATATCTATCTCAATTTTTTTATTCTGATAAATAAGAAATTTTTTCTTTTTCTGTGTATAACCCAGAACCGTAAAGGTAATGCCATATCTATTTAAAATACCGATAATTTTAGCTTCATCTTCAGGCAGATATTCAAAGACCAGTCCCAGTTCCTCGGAAAACAACCATGGAAGTATTTCTACTTTCCCGGGGGCCTCTATCCTCATCCCGCAGTTTCCAGAGAGTATCATTTCCGCCAGAGTAGTTATAAGCCCGCCGTCACTCCTGTCGTGCCCGGCAAGAATTAAATCCTTTCCTATTATTTCCTGAACTGCCTTAAAAGCATTTACCAGAAGAAGAGAATCTTCTACATCAGGTGATTCATTGCCTATTTGACCCAATATCTGTGCCAGGGCCGAACCACCAAGGCGATTTCCCCCGGGGGCAAGGTCCATAAAAATCAGTTTGCTTTTACCGGGCCTTTTTATATCCGGTGTTATAACCCGTGTTATATCGGACATTGAGCTATAAGCAGAAATAACTACCTGATCCGGGGCTTTAACGATCTCATTTTCCACCTGAGCTGCCATAGAAAGGCTGTCTTTGCCCCCATCGGCAGCAATTCCAATTTCCTTCATCAAATCACTTATAGCTACTGCAGCCCTGTAAAGATTTGCACCTTCACCGGGCAGTTTCGCCGCCCACATCCAGTTTACAGAACACTTAATGCAGCTTATATCATCTATAAGTGCCCATACCATATTGGTCAGTGCCTCGCCTACTGCCATGCGAGCACCGGCAGAAGGGTCAACCATCAATTTAATTGGCTGCTCCCCTATAGAAATGGCAGCACCTGTCAGACCGAAATGGCTCTGTGCTATTACAGCAACATCGGAAACAGGAAGCTGCAGGGGACCGCAGCACTGCTGACGGGCAATAAGGCCGGTCACGCTTCTGTCTACCTTCCTGACCAAAAAACCTTTGGAACCGACCGAAGGCAATTTAAATATAAGTTTTAATAACTGCCTTACCGAAATATCAGACGGTAAATTAAGTGGTTCCAGCTTTTTTGATACGCTGTTAATATTAAATTTTTTCCCGGGCATCTTGCTCAAGATTTCACTAAGGCTCAAGCTTACGGGTATAGAATCATCCTTATTATCATGAACCACGATACGACCATTACCTGTTATCTCTCCCAGAACCTCGCAATTAACTTTCTCACGTCCGCAGATTGATTGAAATTCACCCAGACGTCCGGGTTCTATAAGAAAAGCATTACGCTCCTGGTATTCTGCTCCCCATATCTCAAGCACCGACATAGTTTTATCACCAACCTGGATATTCCTTATCTCAATTCTACCACCCGTCGGTTCAACCAGCTCGGTAAGAACATTGCATGGCCCGCCTGCACCCTGGTCGTGGATACTCATAATGGGATTATCTTCACCCATCTCAATACACGCTCTGATTACACGATTCATCTTCTGCTCCATCTGTGCATTTCCCCGCTGAACAGCGTTGAAGTCAAGTTCTTCCCTGTTTTCCCCCTGTACCATACTTGAAGCGGCACCTCCACCTATTCCTATACGGTATGCCGGACCGCCAACCTGCACGATATTCATACCTCTGCCGGGTTCTTTCTTTTTTATATGACGACCATCAATCTGCCCGACACCGCCGGTAAACATAATCGGTTTTACCCATTCACGGCGCTGCCCGTCCGGAAGTCTCAGCCCGAAAGCCCTGGTAAACCCCTGAACTACAGGCTCGCCAAACTTGTTCCCATAATCTGATGCGCCGTTGCTCTCTCCTATCATTATTTGAAGAGGCCTGGCAAGATTTGAAGGATAATTAAAATCGGTTACTTCTCCTGGAATAGCATAACCGGGAATATTTAAATTCCCGGTACAGTAACCCGCTGTGCCCGCAATGACAAGCCCGCCTCTTCCTGTTGCCTGTACATCCCTTATCCTTCCACCGGTTCCTGTTTCTGCGCCCGGGAAAGGAGCAACCCCGCATGGAAAATTGTGAGTTTCGGCAGTAAATATCAGATTGTAGGTAAACTCTTTTTTATTAAAATGTGAACACGTCCCGGGATGTTCCGGGATTATAGACCATATCTTAAACCCTTTAATAGAGCTTGAATTGTCTTTAAAAGCTATCAGACTATTTGAGGAATTGGCTTCAAGTGGCTTTCTTATTATCTCAATCAGGGACTCCGGTATTTTTTTCCCATCAATTATAAGCTGGCCCTTAAAAAACCAGTGACGCGAATGTTCACTATTAGCCTGCCCCAGCTGGAAACATTCAACGTTAGTGGGATTTCTTTTTATTTTATTAACAAAAAGGTTAAAATAAAAATTTATATCCCAGTCATCCATTCCCAGGCCTATTTTTTTGTTAAAATTCTTTAATGCATCTATCCCTGCCCCTATACCGCTCCCAATTTTATATTTATTTTCTTTATTTTCCTGCATAAGAGGTATGATATATACCTCCTCCGGTTTGATGCCGGTCCCAAATGTTTCCAGGGGACCCGGATATACACATTCTGTCATCCTATCATGATTCTCATCAATAAATTTTAAGAGTCTGGTATTCTTTAAAACCCTGTATCTTCTTGAACGCTCAAAACGGGTAATGTCTCTCAAACCGCATGAATGACATATAGCAACTGCGTTAGTTGAGAATGCGGTTTCAAAATTCAGCCTTGGTCCTATCTCAACCAGATTTTTGTTACCGGTTAAAAAAGATTTCTCACCAAACTTTTTTGCCTCAAAGGTTTCGGCAATGAGCCACCTTAACTTTTTTAGTTGTGATTTATCAATCAGTTTTGAGGTTTCTATGTAGTAACAATATTCAAAATTCTTATCAATAAGCCGGTAAAACCGTTTAATCATTTATATGTTCCTTATCTTTACCACAACCAGAAAATATAAAAATTTTTAATAAAAATTTCTTAAAAATAATCTCTTCTACTCAAGATTGTCCAATCTTCCAATAATCTCATCTATATATTTTAAATGATACTCAAAATCAAATAAGCTTTCTAATTCTTCCCTGCTTAAGAAAGACGATACTTTTTTTTCATTTAAAAGATTTTGTTTAAAATCACCTTCATTGCTCCAGGCACCAAGAGCCGCCTTCTGTATAATAGCATAAGCATCTTCCCTGCTCATCCCTTTTTTTATTAGCTCCAGCAATACTCTCTGGGAAAAAATAATACCTCCATATTTCATTAAATTCTTCTTCATGTTTGGCTCAATTACGTTCAGGTTATCAATTATAAATATTATTTTATCAAGCATATAATCAAGCAGAATAAAACTATCAGGAATTATTACTCTTTCTACTGAAGAATGTGATATATCTCTTTCATGCCATAACGCAATATTTTCCATAGCGGCCATTGCATTAGACCTCAAGATTCTTGCCAGCCCACATATTCTTTCACACATAACAGGATTTCTTTTGTGAGGCATGGCAGAAGAACCTTTTTGCCCACTGCCAAACGGTTCCTCAACCTCTCTTACATCCGTTCTTTGTAAATTTCTTATCTCAAGAGCTATCTTTTCCAGTGTAGCCCCGCAAATGGCAATTGTTGAAATTAGCTGTGCATGCCTGTCTCTCTGAAGAATCTGCGTGGACACAGGAGACGGCTTTAAATTAAGAGTATCGCAAACCTTTTTTTCCAGCCCGGGAGATGTGTTGGCATAAGTGCCAACAGCACCTGAAATCTTACCATATCTTATGTTTTCAGCAGCCTGCCTGAGTCTATCAAGATTCCTTGATATCTCAAAAGCATATACACAGAATTTAAAACCCAGAGTAATTGGCTCCGCATGAACACCGTGGGTTCTACCTATCATAACCGTATGGCCGTATTTTCTTGATTTCATTTTAAGAACACCCAGCAGCTTACTGATTTTGTCCTCAACTATACTTATTGCCTCCATTATCTGTAATGAAAGCGCAGTATCGCCAACATCTGAAGATGTCAGCCCGTAGTGGAGATATCTGGATGAATCTCCGATATAAGAAGCTACATTAGTCAGAAAAGCAATTACATCATGATTCGTTTCTTTTTCAATCTGGTTTATCTTTGAAATCTCAAAACTGGCTTTTTTATTTATATCTTCTGCTGCACGGGATGGAATAATACCAAGTCCCGCCTGGACCCTGGCTACCGCTTTTTCTACTTCAAGCCATTTACAGAACTTATTCTTCTCATCCCATACCTTACCCATTCGTTTTAAAGTATATCTGGGAATCATTATTTACTCCTCGTATTAAAACTAATAGAAATTATAGCGCCTTTTTTTATTCAAAAGCATTAATAGAAATTACTCTACATTAATTCTTCAAGTATTTTTTCCCTGAATGTTTGATAGTTTTTTGGATCATTCAAATCCAGCAGTTCTTCACCACAATCAAAAAAAACCTGGTCATAATCTTTCAAGCATATATCAGAAACTTCCAGAAGCCACTTTCTATCAAGTTCCCAGCTTTTTAAATCACTTAACCATCTTTTCTCGCCCGAAGGTACGGTATCTTTTATAAAAGAATCAAGATTTTTTGATTTTCTTGACACCTGCAGCAAAAAATCAACTTTGTCCGAAAGAGACGAAATATTTGCTATACTTAAACCTTTATCAGCTGCCATTTATTTCTCCCTGGTATAATGAGTTATAATTTCATTTTTATAACACATACATTTTATTATTTATATGCTATTTTTTAAACCCGAATTATTTTCCCCAAAAAAGAATACCCTGACAGCGGTATTTATTTAAGATAATCGTTAAGAAAATCCTTTACTTCTTCTTCATCTGATATTAGATAGCTTATGCCATCTATAGTGGCCGGCTCCACAGGTATTGTTAACCAATTAATATCCTTACTTGAAAATAATAACACAAATCCTATAGAACCAAAATCCCATATTGTCATATCGGTCCTTGTATATTCATTTAGCACTTTAATAATGCGGGGAGCCCTGGGTACAATTGAAAAATTAAGTTTTTGCCTGATTACCTCATTTAATAGATATTTCTGTCTGTCTACCCTGTCAAGGTCAGCGCCTGCTGTTGACCTGCATCTTACAAATGATAGGGCCTGCTCTCCATCCATCATATGTGTACCGGGGTCAAAGTTTGCTCCCGACAGCGGGTCATGAAGAGGCTCTTCCACAGTTATTTCTACTTTCCCGAGTATATCTATTATTTCTTTAAATCCCGTAAAATTAACCACCATCAACCTATCTATTTCTATGCCTGTAAGTTTGAATACTTCTTCTTTTATCATTTCCTGACCGCCATATTTATAAGCAGCATTTATTTTATTCCATCCATACCCATCCAGTTCCACCCTTACGTCCCGTGGTATTGAAATAAGATAGTCCTCCTTACCCCGGCTGCCAATATGGTACATGATAATAGTATCGGTAAGACTCTGAAAATCATCCGTCTGTTCCCTTTCATCCATTCCCAGAAGCAATATATCTTTGCCTCCGGAACCTGAATTAAAAAAAGAAATAAGTAAGAATGCCAGGACGGCTATAGCGACAATAACCACTACGGTTACGAAGCAACCCCGTGCTTTATTCATATCTTTTATATGTCTCCTCTGAAATTATTTATATTGTGCATATCCAGTATGAGACAAATAATACAGGGTGTGTAATAATTTTTCAATGGGGTCAGTTGTTTCAATTCTTATATCGAGGGGAGCTTTAACCGGGACCGAAGTATAATTTATAATGACTCTGGTCCCCGCCTTTATCAGTACATCAGTAACTCTCTGTGCTGAGTCAGGAGGAACAGCCAGTATTGATACCTCTATATTTTCCCTTTTAAATATATCTTTTAATTTATTTATATCCAGTACTTTATGTTCTGATATAACTTTGCCTATAACTTCAGAGTTATTATCAAAAACATATTCTATCCTGAAACCAAATCTTTCCAGCATCTTATATTTTAAAATTGCCCTGCCAAGGTTACCTGCTCCAATTAAAGCAATCCGGACGGACCTGTTATATCCCAGAATTTTATTAAAGGACTTGATGAGGTAATCAATATTAAATCCAACACCTCTCTTACCGCTTATATTAAAATATATCAAATCTCTTCTGACCTCTGCACTATTAATACCTGTATCGCTGCTTATTTCCCTTGAGGTTACAGTTCTTTTACCCATTTCTTTTAATTGCACAACATACTTTAAGTACTGGGATAACCTTGAAATAGTGCCTTCAGAATATATCTTCTCCGCCATTTATATAATCCGTCCTCTTTTATTGCCTCATAATTTTTACCAAACTTTGAATCAATATTGTAACAGGTTGATATACCTTTTACAATATTACCTTTATTTTATGAATACACTTCTAACTTTTTATCTTAAAGTCAAATATCCCCTCTCTTACGGTAAAAGTTCTTCCGCAATTACTGCACCTTATTTTATCTTTATAAAAAACAAGCGCCGGTTTTTTGCAGAAAGCACATACCAGCATATCTTCCATCTTTACTTCTCTTCTGGATTCTTCTCCCGGACCCGATTTATTCAATACGCATTTTAAAAAAACACTGGGACCCAGAGGCTTAAAAGAAAAAAATCTCTGGTAGATTCTTTCAAAAAAAAGAAGTGTTCTTGTTCCCGGTATTTTTTTAAAAAAATCAAGCCTGAAATTAGAGACACTTATTATTTTATTTATTAAGAAATTTCTTTCCTTCAAAAATTTATAAATATATTCCGGGTGAAAATTTAATATAGTCTCACCAACCCGCGAAGGCTCCAGATTAAAAGGCGAGATGCCTATTTTCCCTGTAAAAAATCTCAGTATATTTTTTAAGTTTCTTTTACTGGCAAATTCTAAAAAATATAAACCCCCGCTCTTCAGTATTCTTGCAACCTCGTCAAAATATTTTCCCGGTTTTTCAAGATGATGGACCACTCTAACAGTCAGAGCAACATCCGCACAATTTGACCTTACAGGGAGACTGGATGCATCAGAAGCAATAAAATATACTGATGACATTTTTTCTGGATTATTCTTTAAAAATTTCTTTATCCTGTCTCTGGCATTTTTTAAATTATTTAACGAGTAATCAATCAGTACTATGGTACCAAAATCCATGTATTCATTAAAAAGCCTGCCGTAGCCACAGCCAATATCAAAAAATACCCTGTTCTTTCTATCTACCTTCTCAAGCAGTCTTCTTAAAGCCACTCTTTCTGCCCTATCTTCATACAGCCTCTTATTATTTTCCCAGAACCTCCTGTAATCATAATTCTCATAATCGGTCTTTCTTAAAACCACGGTAAATTACCTTTCCTGCCTTTTTTCTGATAAGTTTCCGGTATTTACAATGTATCAATCACTCCAATTTGAGTTTGTATCTTCTTTCAAATTCCCTTCTGACCAGAATAATCTTTCTACCGCATTTGATACACCTTAGTTCCATAAAACTTCCTGCTCTTATTAACATCCAGCGGTTGGAACCACATGAATGAGGTTTTTTAAAAGCCACAATATCGCCTGGTTTTAATTCTATAGAACTTTTCAACTTTATATCCTATTATCTTAAAAACTAATATTAAATATATTAAGTTATAAATGCAACTATTTGACTCTCCCTCATATAACATACTGCCGTAAAAATTACAGATTTTTATGCCTGTATTAAATTAACTTTTTCCCACTACTCTGTCTTTCTCTCTTTTTTTATCTATGTTCTTAATTATGCCAGAATCGCTTCCATCACTTTTTTCCAGTATCTTCACCTGGTCAAACTCCAGACTTGCTGCAACTATATCTGCGGTGATACTGGTAATATTATATTTTTTACCATCCCTGTTTTCCCAGCTCCTCAGATTTATATGACCGCTCACAAGGACCCTGTCTCCTTTTTTCAGAGCAGCAGCGCAATTTTCTGCAAGACTGTTCCAGGAAGTAATATTGAAAAAATCCACGGATTCGGATTCTTTTCCATTCTTATCCAGCCATTTTTTATTTACCGCAAGTCCCATTTCGGTAATGGCTATCCCCTCGTTTGTGAACCTGATTTCGGGGTCACGGGTTAAGTTGCCAAGTAAAAAGATATGATTTACATAATTCATATTTTCTCCCAATCTATAAAATTACAAAAATTTAAAAAATTTAAAAATATTAATAACCAAACCGGTAAAAATCACAGTATCCGGATTGTTCATCCCAGGGGTAGATAACCTCTGCACTTGATGTTGAAGTAGCAACACTGTAATTTTTAATTAATTTATCCAGCAATACAAGCTGGACTCTTTTTTCTACCGCAACTACAACCTCATCATAGCTGCAAATGCATTCAACCAGTGAGCAATCATTTAAACGCGTAACCTCTTCCGCTATTTTGCAACGGTCAGTATTCTCAAAAAATAATAAATTTTGTGCCACTGCCAGTGAAGCCGCGTCAGAAGCTTTTTTGGTTTTCTCCCTTGCTACAAAAATGTTGCATATGTCAAAAATAATTATAAATAAAACTGAGAACACTATCACCAGACTTAATACCAGAAAAGAAACATTCCCTGAATTTTTTGTTTTAAATTTTTTTAGTAACATTCCATCCTCATATTACTTTTTGCTTTTATCAGATTATTTCCTCCTGAAAATACTTTTAACATAGAGCCCCCATAACTGTAAGATATAACAACTTCAATAGTATCGCCTACTTTCCTGGAAGAACTGCTTTCGGGAACAATTTTAATATCAAGTTTCTGCTGCTCAAGGTCCGAACAAACTTCCTTTATGCAGCTCACAGCTTTACTGTTTGAGTTAGTTGTAGCCACTATTCTTGCACCTTCACGGGCAGCCTGTTCCAGTATATTCTTCTGATAGACCAGCAATCCTAAATGGGAAACAGCTAAAATTATTAAAATAATAAAGGGAATAACAAGCACAAACTCAAGGGACGCCTGTGCATCTGAATTACCGGCCAGAACTTTCAGCTTTTTTTTATTTTTATTTATTCCTTCCATAATCTTAAACTTAAAACTGTTCCCCATTTATTATCTGACAGATTTTCCGTTTAAATTTCTAAACCATTGAAGCTATTTTACCGAAAACCTTTGATATAACATCAATAATCAAAGGCTTTCCAACCGCAATTAATATCGCACTTATTACCCCAGCTATTACAGTAACCAGTGCATACTCCAGGGTTGATTGTCCTTTCTGGCTTAAAAATTTAGCCACAATTTTTTTCTTTTTTCTAATTTTATACACCCCCTTCCCACTACACAAAATCAACCATATATTCAATATAAAAACCTCACCCCCTTACAAAATATAATATTAATTATAAGCACAAAAATGTAAAAGCACATAAAAATAATATAACACATTCATGCATTTGTGTAAATATATAATTTGAAATAAATAAAAATTTTACGTTTCTCCGGTACCCGAATTATTTCTTCTTTATAATAAAAGTATTAATATAATTATATTTAAAAAAATATATACAAAAGAATTGACAAAAATGATTAAAAGTTTTAATATAATAGTGTAATAAAAAATTATATGTTTTATTGATATTTTAAGTTTCATTCTGGTAATAGAGGCTATGACTTACATTCTGCTATTTGGGCACTTTGGGATGTAACGAGCTGAGTGGTGCAACCGGCTATTACTTTTTTATTTGTAAAAAAGCCATCCACTCTCTATTCTGGATGGCTTTTTTTTGAGGTAAAAATAATGAAAATTAAATTTAAAATAACATTTACATTAATAACAATTATTTCATTGATAGCTGTTATCCCGGTATTCAATGCTTTTAATCTCGCTGAAGAAAAAATAGACAACTGCTTTACTGAAAGCAGCACATATACAGTAGAGGGTATAGAAAAAACAAAGATAATAGAAAAGAATGTATCCGTTGAAGATAATCTCATAGAAAAAGAAACAATGTTATCCAGAATATCGGATAATCTGGATAAAGAAATAATAGACATAAATAAAGAATATAAAGCTGAAGTTCTGGGTAGCGTTGCTACTACCGATAAACCCGCCAATACTACTGATATCGCAGCCGGCTCTCCTGTCAGTTTAAATGATTTTGAATCAGCGATACTCTACCTTATAAATACTACCAGGATCTCAAATGGGCTTGGCGCCCTTGAGGCAAACCAACTTCTTACAGATATCGCCAGGTCGAGAAGCACTGATATGATAGCCAGTTCTTACTTTTCACATTATACCCCCGATGGGCGAAATATTTTTAACTTCCTTAAAGAAAATGGGGTTTCTTATGTAAATGGTGGAGAAAATCTTGGCCAATCCTCACCTGCTTCTTCTGGAACTCCCGAGGCATTCATTAATGCCTGGATGGCAAGCCCCACCCATAAAGCAAATATTTTAAGGTCGGCATATTCAAAAATAGGGGTCGGGGTAAGTGATAATGGGAATAGAAGAGTAATAACCACAGTATTTACCAATTAAAATTTTAAAACTCTAAATTTACGGACGCCTGAGTTAACACCCCGGATTTCTCCGGGGTGTTAAATTTTATACATATAAAACTAAAACTTCAAAAGACCCCCTCCTATCAATGACATAAGAGGCCCGCCCACCAATATAATAAAAGAAGGCATAATCAAAAAAACTAACGGGAATAATATTAATACTGATGTTTTCCTTATCTTCCTCTCCAGATTTTGATAGGACTTAAATTTTATATAATCAGATTTTCTCTTTAATAAATCATTTACAGAAGCTCCATATTTCTCTGACTGTATCAGTAAAAAAACAAAATTTTTAAATTGAGAGGAGCTACTTCTCTCAATTAAATTCCTATAAGCCTGTAATTTACCTGTCCCGACGTCAATATCTTTAATAAAATTAGAAAGCTCTGAACAGATTCTCCCTCCATATTTTGAAGTCACTATTTTTATGGCGTTATAAATATTCTGCCCGGAAAACGTTGCCGCTATGAGCAAATCAATAATATCAGGTAACTCTCTCTCCATCTCTCTTTTTCTTCTGTGGTTAAATCTAAAAAGCATTATATCCGGAATAGAGTATCCCCATACCGCTGCAAATACAGCCATAGCAGATGAACTGACAGGGCTGCTTCCCGCAAAAAAACCTGCTATAAAAAGTAAACAAAATAAGATTACTCTGTACCCTGTTAAAGATTCCGGAGTAAGATTTATATTACTCTCAATTTGTAATAACTTTAGCAGTTCTATATTTTTTCTTTTTACTCTAATAAATTTTTTATTGATTAAAGTACCCCCAATTTTATAAGAAATTGAATTCATCTTATTTACAAACTTATTAATTATTTTCTTACCCCGACTACTGCTCACTTTCCCCCGTACACGAAGATAATAGTGTTTATTTTTTAAAAAATAAAATGCCACAGAGCACATAAATAAGTAGTAAATAAAAATAATTAAATACTCAACCATGACTCACCCCGTATTTTATATACCATAATTTTTAAAATCCGTTATCCTCTTAATAATTAATATTCCGGCAATTTCCAGGATTCCCCCCGTGATAAGAAGAATTATCCCTGCTCCTGTAGAAAAGAAATTCATTATTGAATCATTTAGAAAAATACACATTAGAACCAGAACTACAACAGGGAAAACTGATATAATATTTCCAGAAATCCTGCTCTGCGTGTTCATTGTCTTTATCCTGGACTTTAAGCTGATATTATGCCGTATATTGTCAGCTACATTATCAAGCACAGGTATCAAATCCCCTCCTATTTTATTATTAATCTTAAGAGAACTGACCAGAAGGTTAATTTCTTTACTCCCGCATTTCCGGGAGAAACTGTCCAGGGCCTCCTCAAGAGTAAAATTCAGTTCAAGCTGGTAAGCTATTTCCTGAAGGTAGCTACCAAGAGGGTTCTTAAAACTGCCTGCTGAAGATTTAAAAATATATCTCACTGTATTCCCTGCTTTAAGCATTACTATCATGCTGGATAAAAATTCTATTATCTGGGTTCCCAGCAGGTCTTTTTTCTTTTCCTCAAAACCATTTAAAAAATCCGATACATAGATACAGGGACATATACCCGCAAATAAGCTAAAGATAAGGTTCCCGGTGAAAAGATAAAAACACAGGGTCAGGACAAGAAATATGATAATAGTTAAAACTTTTCTGCCCTTTCCGCTTCTATTTATGATGTAATTTGATAGCCTTTCATAATCGGAATCTTTATCCCCGGTTAAGCTCCTTTCAGCCGGACCGGGGCCATGGGCAATATTTTTCAGGCCATAAAACATAAATAGCAGTGCCAGAAAAGAAATAAAAGATATTAATATATTACCCCACATTTTATTCTACATTCCCTTTACCAAAAACAAAGTTAGAACCATGCTTTTTTATTTTCACCATAAAGTCCGGTATATATCCCGTAAAAATAATATTTCCATCTCCAGACGCTACATTGCCTATCCCGGCTCTATTTTTCTGATACCTGAATATGTCCTTAACTTCCAGAATTGTATTCCCGCCAATAGTTTCACTTTTATCTTTAATCTCGCTCACCCTGGATATGATTCTTCTTCCATCACTCAGCTTTTCCAGATGGATAACCATATCTATAGATGATGTTATCATTCTTCTGGCAGTCGCGGGATTTAGATTCAGGCCCGACATAAGTATCATCGTCTCCAGGCGACTGATCATATCTTTCGGCGAATTAGAATGAATTGTAGTCATAGACCCATCATGCCCGGTATTCATTGCCTGGAGAACATCTACTGCTTCAACTCCCCTTATCTCTCCTACTATAATCCTATCCGGTCTCATCCTCAGCGAGTTTCTTACCAGCTTTCTTATAGTTATTTCTCCTTTACCTTCCATATTCGGGGGTCTTCCTTCAAGCCTGACTACATGCGGCAGGTTTAAACTTAGTTCCAGTGTTTCTTCAATGGTCACCACTCTTTCGGAAACATTAATAAAATTAGAAATAACATTTAAAAAAGTAGTTTTGCCGGTAGATGTCCCCCCGCTCACTATTATATTTAACCTGCTCTTTACACAGATTTTAATAAAATTTGCAATCTTTTCATCTATGGTGCCCTCATCTATTAAACTTTCTATATCCATTAAATTTCTTTTGAATTTCCTTATGGTGACCACTATATCATTTATGGTTACCGGTTTTAAAACCACATTTATTCTTGACCCATTTTTAAGTCTTGCATCAACCATGGGGGAACTCTCATCCAGTCTAAGGCCCAGGGGGCTCAGGATCTTATCCACTATATTCTTAATATGATTATTATCTCTGAAAAAGATTTCTGTTTTTTTTATAGCGTCGTCTTCTTCAATATAGACCTGATCAAAATTATTTATCATAATTTCCGTTACCCTTTCATCATTCATGAGAAAACTCACCGGTCCAAAACTATAACTATCTTCATAAATTTCTTTAGCCAGTTTAAGAATTTCTTTCCGGCTGATTATTATTTTCTCTTCCTCCGCAATCTCACTTAAATACCTGTCAATCATATTAAATCTGTTTTCAGAGGAAAAATTATTTAAATCTTCGGACTTTATCTTTTTTAATAACTCTGTACTCAGGTATCCGGCCACACTATCAGCGTCACTATAAGCAGGGTTCATAAATTAAAATCCTCATATATTTTTTTTGAAAAAGCAGAAATATTATTTACGACCCTGAGGTTATAACTAAAAATGGAATCAGGGCCCCTGTTCAGCATCAAAAATTCAATATCTCTATCATAGGGAATAAAAGCATTTACCGGATAGCTCAGGATTGAGTTTAGTCCTGTAGCCGGTATAGCGGGCCTGGTATTGAATTTATTGATAAGAATATCATAATCATAAGAGATTCCGTCAAAAATTATACTCTTAACTATAATATTTAGATTGTTCACAGAAATTAAATCAGGAAGGGATATAAAAACATATTTATCAACAAGGTCCTTTAAATTAATCCCGTACAGGGTATAAAGATAGCCGGGGAAATCCACACAGATGATATCAAAATAGTGTTTAAGTATATCCAGGAGTTTCTCAAGGTGTTCTTGCTTAAAAAACCCGTTCTTCTCTATTTTTACCGGAGGCAAAACAAGATTCAGACTATTTTCAAAATTAATAACCAGCCTTCTCAGAATTGACGCATCAATTTCATCTATTACTTCCTCTAAATCACCAAGGTCCCTGTAACTATCATCAGTCAGATTAAAAATCAACCTGCTGTCTTTCTTCCCAATATTCAAATCTAGAAGCAGAATATTTTTTGTGGTTTCTCTGGCAAGATAAGTGGCCACACAATAAGTAATAAAACTGCAGCCACAGCCTCCTTTACTTCCAGAAAAAAGCACTACTTTTGATTCACTCCCATCAAGTCTATCCATATTATAATTCCTTCCTTTTTAATATATTCTTAAAAAGCGGACTAAAACAATTATGGCTAAAAAAATAACATCCCTGCAATCTAAACTTCCTATCAACATATTTTTATACAAAAATTAATCACTGTGACAGAGTGATAGATTAACGACACCCCTTTCTATCGCCCTGAAGATTTCTTCTGCCTCTGCTACGGTCAAGTAAAGGGTAATAATTATATGTCTATGGTAAAAAGAGCCCACAAAACTTTCTTCAGTCACCAGTCCCGGTAAAAAGTTTCCTTCATCATTTCCCGAATAAGTCTCTTCTACATTATTATTTATCAGTATTACCTCTTTTTCAGAAAGAACAGCCTCGGAAAACAGGTTGCCACTTTCCTGCTCATAAAAAGTAGATATCAGGTCAACCCTATCTCCCTCGTTTAGCAGACTTCTATCGCCGTAAAAACTGACAGGCACACTTACCGCTCTCAGTCCGTCCGGAATATAAAATGAAAAACTGTAACTAAAATCATCTGTCGCGTATTGCCCCTCAAGTTTATCCCTGGTAATAATTTCTCCCTTTAATATATCCGTTATAACTTCTTTACCTACAATCTCATTTTTATCCACAATAAATCTTCCACTAAATATATCTGCGGAAATTTTTTGCATTTCTATTAAGTCAGCCGTAATTTTTTCACCCTTTTCTATATCGTTTCTGGCTATAAATATCTTATTATAATTAATATTTTCGGGGATTTTTTCTTTAAGACTGCTTATATACCAGAATATAAAAACCCCACCGGCAAGAGAAATAAAAATAAAAATAATACTTAATATCCTCTGCCTTATAATTAACGATATTCTATTCATCCTGCCCTGACATCCTGACTGAATTTCCTCAGTATTATTAACTTTATAGATACATAAATCTATTTGTATAATTATACATTAACATAATAGCATAATTATTAAATTATGCAAATATATGCCATCATTAATTTAATAAAAACAGAGGACCGGGAAGGAGTACCCTTATACCGGTAACATCCTGGAGCACTTAGAAATACTTATCTATAGTGATATAATGTTTCAGGAATATATATAAACGTAGTTTTTACTATATGAGTAAGGCTTATTATTTATTTAAAAAAGGTAAGATATTATACAGGAAAGGCAAATTTCTAAAGGCCATAATGCTTCTGGAAGAAGCCAGGGGTATTGAGCCAGAAAAAGGTTCTATAAGGGAATTTCTTGCATGCTGTTATTATAATTGTGGATTTTATGAATCAGCCAAAAAAAATTTCTTAATGGCTCTGGAAATAGATGCATCCAATGATTTTGCACACTTCGGCCTAGGCCTGTGTTTAATGAGGGAAAACAGATTAAGTGAAGCAACGGGCCATCTTAAAATCGCAGCTATCATGAATCCCGGATCAAAAAAATATAAAGAAACGCTTAAAAAATTTACCTGATTATTTATCAGAGTGTTTCAAAAAACACTAAATCCGTTACCTTCAGTGAAGTTTTGCCTATCACTCCCGCCTGCACTTCCAGTACAGAAAAAGCGTCCTTCACGAATGGTGTCACCCTGAAAGGTTTAAGATTGCAATATATCGCAGAAACCCTATTTTTCTTATCCAGGAATACCACATCTATTCTATACATCATCCCAATGGTGTGAACACTGTTGCACTTTCTTATAAGGAACCCCTGGCTATCTTTTAACTTTCTCCTGAATATCAATCCAGACAATTTACTAAAAAAATTTGATGCCTCTATCACTTCGCTGACAATAATCTCTTTTTTTGTTTTACCTTTACCGGTAGAATCAACTTTTACAGCTTTCATAATACATCCCGGAGTTAAATATTTTACTTTTTATTCTCCGAGCTCTTCTTCAACTTCTTCTTCCCCCGCTTTTAGCTCGTCAACCTGCTGCTTATCTATTTTTAGAAGCATAGCCTGGAACTCCCCTACATGAGTTTTTTCTTCCCTTGCTACATCCAGAAATATTTTTTTAATATCCTTATTCTCGGTAGCCGCAGCCATCTGTTCATACAGACTTATTGCATCCAGCTCGGCTATTATCCCTGCCCTCAAAATTTCTTTATCCATATCATCCTTACCCACTTTTGATAGGTCAATAGGCATATTTGATAACATAATTAGCACTCCTTTCAAATTTAATAACTTCTTATTAATCTTAAACTTACAAAATCTATAACTTACAGTTATCCCTTACCATATTCTCCTGGCCTCCAATTAAACTATCCAGATTTTTCTATCCATCAGTCCAGGATTTTTAAAGTCCCGATGGATTTATCAAAAGCCTCTATATTCTCATAAAGATTTTCTAAATCTGAAGTAAAAGTTAATATCCAGAAATCAGACTCATGCTTTATTATATACTGGGCCACGCCTGCATCAGCTCCTTCAACCTCCTGCTCGATTAAAGTCCTCCCTATTTCTTCATAGTTTCCCGGAGAAACAACCTCCTGCTCCACTATATTAAATTCATAGCCTGCTTCTTCATATTTCTTTGATAGGTCTTCATAGGTAAGGTCCATATATTCATCAAGGGATAAGAATGGAGCAGGTTCTCCGGTAATTGTAAGATTGCTCACACTTTCGCCCCGGGCAGCTGTTTCTTTATCATAACCAAAAAACAATAAAAGTTTCTTATTTTCTTCCACCTTCTCAGCCAGTTCTTCCTGTCCCAGTTCCTCAAGCTCTTCCGCAACCGACTCCAGCTCTTCTTTCGTGCCACCCTCCCAGTTTTCTGGTAAAGTTATCTCAAAATCACTCCCCATAAACTCAGCCACCGTGGGCTCAACCTGTGCAACTGAACTGCAGCTTACTGTTGCCAGACTCATTATTACTAATGCTGTAATTGTAATCAAAACTAAAAAAACTTTTTTCATAATATCCTCTTATTTTTATACTCTTATTTTACCAAACGATTCAGAATAGCTTATATTATATCAATTTTAATCATACTTGTTACCCTTATTTTCAATCAATTACAGTATCTCTTCCTTAAAATAAAATAAACCTAAATATCCTTTTAGCTTTTTTGCTATCTCCTGATTATCACTATTTTATCCCCGTTATAATGCTCCTGTTAATAACTGTCGGCCTGTACCTTATATCCTTAAAACCTGCTTCTTCAAGGATTTTTTTCATCTCAGGGATAGAATAACATTTACCTTCGGTAAGAAACATAAGAAGCACCGAATATTCTGCAGCTGGCACCGGCCCGGTTTTATCTTCATTGATATGAACACCATGGATAATTACCATCCCACCAGTATTTAGGCTTTTATATGAACTATCTAAAATATATCTAACTCTATCAAAATCCCAATCATGAACGACATGAGATAATAGATGAATATCGTAACCTTCAGGAAGGTTTTCTTTAAACATATCTCCTGTGATTACATCCATTCTATCTTTTAACCGGGATTTTTTTATTGAAAACTCTGTTAATTTATTCACAGGAGGCTTTTCAAATACAGTCGCCTCGAGATTGGGGTATTTTTGCAGTAGTACAGCAGAATATATGCCTGTTGAGCCTCCTATATCAAGTAATTTTTTATATTTACCCAAATCAACTGCATCAAGCAATCCATTTGCCAGATAAGCACCCCTGCCATTTACTCCGGCGGAATAAGACCTGGCAAAATCAATATTCTCCATAGAAGTCGCCCAGTCTTCTCTTTTTTTTATTGCTGCCCAATCTGCCGGCTTTCCGGTAATAAGTACTTTTCTCATTTCTTCACACGCAGGCCGGTCTTTTAATGAGCCGGCATAATAGCTTAAATCAAAAAAAGATTCACTGTCAAGATAATCATCCGCAACATCCGTAAGATAAAACCTGTTATCTTTTTCCTCTATAAAACCATATGCTTTAAAAAGGGTTAACATTACATCCAGCGGCCTTTTTTTAATTTTAAGCGACCTGCTCAAGCTATCAATATCATATGGATGTTTCTTTATAAAATTAAAAAAATCAAAATATCCCACAGCGGCAATGAACAAGTCATTTGCAAATGCACTGTCCCGTAGCCTGAATATAAGCTCCGGTGAGGTTTTAGGTATATTTCCTCCAATCATTTAGGAATCCTTTTTATTATAATATTTCCATATTAAAGCCAAACTTCTCTATATATTTTTTCTCTGATACTTTAAACCAGTATTCGAATAATTCTCTTTCAAATTCAGGGTAATTTTTATATCTTTTCTCTATTATGCTCCAGAATCTATTATTATGTCTCTTCTCAATAACATGGGCTGCCTCATGAAATATAATATATTCAATAACATATTCCGGTAAATATTTCATTAATCTGTTAACTGTTAAATTCTTAACCGGACTTAAGCTTGCCCATTTTGTTTTCATTTTCCTAAAATAAATTTGGTTTACTTTTACTTTCAAATCTTTAGATACTCCACTAACAATACTACATACCAGATTTATAAAATCATCATCAGACCTCTCTACAAGCTCCTTTTCCTTTGCACTTTCCAGACACTCCTCTATAAAATTAATCTTTTTATCAATCCAATTTTTATGTCTTTCCAAAAAAGTTTCAGATTTATATCCAAACGGAAGAATAAAAACAAGACTTCCTGTTTTTAGCTCTATTCTTGGATATTTAATATCCCTGTATGAAACTTTATATGAATAATTATTTAGTACCATAATTTTTAATTTGCTCCATAAATTTTTTATGCAAATCATCCATTTCTTCCAGGGTAATTCCATATTTTCTTTTAAGTTTCCTGGAAAATTTTCTGACTTCCCTTTCCACTCTTTTCTCTTCTGTGGGCTGATTAAACCATCCGGGGAATAAGTAATCTTTTAGCTTAATTGATATATCTGTTACCCCATCTAATAGTTCCTCTTTTTCCCCAAATTTATCCTCAAGAGTAAGAAGCAAAGAATACTGAAGGTCTGAAAAACCCAGAGCTCCCTTTCTGCTGCTTAAGCTGTTTATTTCATGGAATATTTTTTTGCTTTCTAAATATATTCTTTCGTAATCCTTTGTTTTTTCTTTCCATAACTCAAGAAGTCTTTCAACTTTTTCAACCAGAGACTGGTAAATAGGATTTTTATGTCTTTCAACAAGAATAAGTTTATTTAAAGCAAAAAGCATATTTGCTGCTTTTTCTTTTTTGCTTTTTATTTTTTTCTCCAACTCTTCAAGGTATTTCTCATCGAAAGTAACTTCGGGAAGCCCGGTTTCAATACTTTTTATTTCGATAGATTGATGAATGAATTTTATAGTTTTATCAAAATATTTTTCTATATAATCCTCAATCGGAGGCTCCTGATTAACTACCTTCATATAATAGGTATAAACAGCAGAAATCCATTTATAATCTTCCAGATAGCTAACCTTTATTTCTTTTGAACCGAGAAGCTCAAAAAGTTTTCGCAGGCTCCTATAACTTATAACAAATTCCCTTTCGTCCACTTTACTGGTAGTTAAAAGCTCAACAGCTTCCAGCAGAGTCTCCCTGTCAAAATTTCCGGGTAGCCTGCCAAACATATTAAATATCTTAGCAATAAGGGCTCCGAATTCTTTTTCAATATTTTCATAATTTAAAATTACACTTTTTACATCCTCTTCATTATAAATTTTAAAAGCCTTTTTTAACTCACCCAGCACTCCAACATAATCAATAACAATACCTGCTTCTTTTAAGTCTTTATATTGCCTGTTTGTTCTGGCTATTGCCTGAAGAAGCCTGTGTTCTTTAAGCGGTTTATCAAGATACATGACCTCCAGCTCCGGAGCATCAAACCCTGTAAGAAGCATCTCGGTAACAATAAGTATTTTAGGATATTTTTCATTTTTATATTTATCAATGGCAATATTTCTAAAAACTTTGCTGTCCCTGGTCCCATACCTTTCACCCTTTTCTGCAACTCTCTCTGCCAGCTCTTCATGCTTTTCAATCCTATTGTAAGTCATAACTGTATCTGAGTATTCAGATGGCAGGTACTTATCCAGAGCTTTCTTATACCTATCACACGCCAGCCTGCTGGCAGCCACAACCATTGCTTTGAATTTCCCATCAACGTTCTCTCTAAAATGCTCGGCTATATCCTTTGCTATCAGGTCAATACGATTTGTACCCTCCAGATAAACTTTAATTGAACCGAGCTTATCGCCAATTCTACTCCTGACTCTCTCTTTTACATCTTCAGGAATTTCATCAAACTCTGAATCCAGGAAACTTTCAAGCATATCCTTATTCAAGTGGGCTTCTTCAATTAACCTGGGCTGGTAAACTATTTTAATTGTAAATTTATCTTTTATGGAATCAGCAATAAAATATTTATCGAGATATAATTCATCCGGAGGATAGCTAAATTCAATGTATGTATCCCTTCCTTCTTTTGATACTGGAGTCCCGGTAAAGGCAAAGAAAAAAGCATTTTTTAAAATACTTTTCATCTGGGAAGCAAGTAGTCCATATTGAGTCCTGTGCCCCTCATCTATAAAGACTGCTACATTTTTCCTGTTCATTATTGATTCTTTGCTTCTGGAAATCTCTTCAAGTTTTTTCTGAATTGGGCTAATTTCTTCAGGCCTGAATTTATGAATAAGAGTTATGAATATTCCTCTTTTACCGCGATAATCATCATACTCTAAAATCCTTTTAAGCTCGCTAATTTTATCTATTACCTCGGGCTTTTCAATATCCAGGAAATTAAACTCATCACTAAGCTGGCCTTCGAGTTCATCTCTATCTACAATAAAAAATATGGTTGGGTTTTCTAATTTATTCAGATGATAAAGTTTATTAGCAGCAAATATCATGGTAAAGGTCTTGCCGCTTCCCTGCCAGTGCCATATCAGCCCCTTATTTTTTTCATCTTTTCCTGCCAGATTATCCTCTACTCTTTTTACTATTTTTTCAGAAGCTCTGTATTGCATATAACGGCATATTATTTTACTTGCTTCTTCTCTTTCAATTCTTAAAAATATATAGTTACTAATTATATCCAGAACAGTATCACGGGATAGCATCTCCACTGCCGAATCAATGGCATCTTTTCCCTCACAGCGCCATAAATGTGTTAGAGTTTCTTCACTCCAGGTTACGATAGGAAAATACCTTGAAGTAACCTCTGCGGCAACTCCAATCTGGACATATTTGTAAAGGTCAGGAACTGTATTTATGTAATCTATAATCTGCCTGTATGCTGTATGCCAGTTCTCAGAAACAATTACGGGATTTTTGCATTCTATATTTATAACAGGAATACCATTAATATAAAGTATGATATCTACTCTTATAAAATCCCTTCCGTGATAATAAACCTGTCTTGATACCACAAATTCATTGTTGCCGGTATTCTTAAAGTCAAAAAGTCTTACATATTTTATACCTTTTTCTTTTTCAGGCTTTACCGGTATACCATATTTATAGTAATTTAGTATCGCTTTTGAACCTTCAATGCCAGTACCGGTAATTTTTAATATATTTATTGCTTTATTTATTTCATCACTTCCAATACCTTTTTCTTTATTTATGGTCTTTAGATTTCTTAATAGAGATGATACAAGAAGCGGCTCTTCATAGCTTACTCTTTCCATGCTATCAGCAGAAATAAATCTCCAGCCCTTTTCTTCAAGTTTGCTTATTATGTAATCTTCAAGTTTTTTCTCTTTAAAGGTCATATTATGCCTCCACTTTCACCCTTCTTCTGCCTGTTAGCAAATCATTCATCAGTCCCTTTTTTACTCTTTCTAATTTTTTCTTCTTCTTTTTTAGCAGTTTAATTCTTATATCAACTGTAGAAAGGATTTCTGCTATTTTATTTTGTTCTTGGATAGAAGGAAGAGGAATTCTTAATCTTTTGACTTGGGATGTATTTAAAGCAGGATATTGAGCTCCTACCATTGCTCTATTAAACTGCGAAACAAGTGCTTTTGAAAATAGTGTATATAATAAGAACTGAGGTAAAATTTTATCTTTACATCTTAATACCGCAAAACCAGTTGAACAAATTTGCCTATCATATATCTTCGGAATAATAGCAAACGCTTTTAGATAAGGCCTAACTGTAGACATGATTACATCATTGTATCTAACTTCCCTCCTCGCTCTTGAGGGAGCTTTTCTACCAATAATCTCTTTAACATCTTTTATGCTTCCAGTCTCGTTTTCAACTGAGTCAATATCTATATAAAAGAATTTTCTCTCCTGTAACTCTCTTCTGGGGTCTTTTAATTCTTTATTAATATCTGTAACTTCTTCCATCTCTACTAAACCCCACTCTTTAGGAATTCCTCCTATCTCCGTTTCTTTAAACTCTTCATGTCCAATTCCTTTAGTTAGAAGCTTCTGCATCAAAGCTTTTTTTAGCCTTAATGTCTTTGCTATAGAGCCATCAACCTCTTCAATAGATTGGCCAACTGTTGAGAGAATTGTCGCTATTCCGTTCTGTTCTATGAGTGTCGGGATAGGTAACTTTATTCGAATAAATTCTTTTTTGGGTAGATTCCGTAAACCAGTTGATGTCTGCTGCATATATCTAAGTAATTGATAATATCTTGACGAACTTAGAAAATAATATAAGAATTTAGAATTAATATCTTTAACTCGAATTCTAATTAAAAAATTTGAAAAAAGATAAATATTCTTATCATTTAAACTCTTAAAAAGTGCAACTCTTCCTATTAGATGAGGTGAGCCACTCGATCCAACTACTAAAATATCGCCATCTTTTAGACGATATCTACTAACCTTATCTTTTGGTATTATCCTAGAAGCAATATTTGAAAAATTTATCTTCCCTTCATGAGTTATCTCTGTAGAACGTATAACAGGATAAGATTCTACACCTTTAATTGGATCACTTCCCCAAATACCATTCCCATAAAGTTCTATTAATTCCCCAATTCTCCTTATACTCCAATCTTCTGGAATTTTCGACATCTCTGTTTCTTTAAATTCTTTTTTATTCACTCTATGCCCCAAATATTCTAACTTGTCCTTATTTACACTCTTAGATTACAACAACATTCAAGTCTCCTAATATTATATTCACTAAAATCTTTGGCACATAAATGTCACATTTATGACACATTAACCAAAGTAGAAACTTATTTTATAAAAAAACTAATTGAATTCTCTTTAAATCATAGCTAATTGCATATAAATAATATTTCTCTTTGATATAGCATTTTTTACTAATATATATAAATTTCCAAAAAGATCCTGAAATATCTCTCAGTTTATGAGACATTTTAATGTCCCAAAAATGTCTCATAAACATATTGCGAGTCTCCCAAAAGCTATTCAGTTTATCTTTTAGCTCTATCTTATTATTTTACTTTCTAACCTTTTAAATTATTAATCACGATAATAACTGTATAGTTATAAAATCATTACTTAAGCTATTACATTGACAAAAATCTTAAATATTGTTAAATTATAGTTGACTTGGGGAATTGCTAGAGATGTCGGTCTCCGACTATCGTTAACATAGCATTCTACCCTGAGTCATTTTTTTAGGCCTCCAATACCAGATATTATATTTTGTATATTCTTTTTCTAATCTATTTTTTGGAATTCTACTCCAAAAATCTTCTAGTAGGCTTGGCACCTTAATCTTTCTAACAAGGTATTCTCTCAATTTATTTTTCCAGATATTGCTGGTAGGAATTAAATTATTTAAAATACATCCAAGAAGTATATCATTTAACTGTATCACCTGATAACTTTCTCCATTAGAAGGCACGTCACTAATACTTTTTAATATTGGTGTAACAGACTGATTCTTGCCATCTATATTTTCTGAACAAAATTCTTCTCTCATTTTTTCTATAAATAAATCTCCATCACACCTTGTTAAGCCATCAGTCAGTAATACTCCATTATAAATTTTTGCAGTATTGTATCTCAGTAGCATTTCCGCAAATTTTTTATAAGCTCTTGCCCATTTTATTTTGTTCTCTTCATCATACTTTCCAAACTTATTTAAATCTAGTTTTGAAGTTTCAATTACAACAGCTCTAAAATAGCTTGTGCTTTTTAAAAAAGAATTTATCATCATTGTACCTACTTTAAAATTTTCTTCACAATAACAGTTGTTGTACTTTATTTCTTTAAAGGATCCATTACTATTAAAAAAATTTTCATTAGTTTTTATTTGTCTTATTTCCCTCAATAAAAATTTATGATGAGGGTTAAACAATGCCCCAAGTAAAAAGTATTTCTTATTATCATAGGATTCATCTAAATAAATTATCAATTCTTATTCCCCTTTTATTTAATGTTCAAGAACTATCATTAAATTCATAAATTTATAGTAACTCTTCCAGTGACCTTTATGGCGGGGCTGGTTTTTATTTTCAATAGTTGTTTTTTTACAATAATATAATCCCGAACCTAATCCCGAATCTAATCCCGAACTATATCTTATATCACATTAAAATATAACTTAAATTCCTGCCTTTTCCTTCAGTTTTTACCACTTTTAAATCCAGTAATTTTCTTATTTCCTTTAAAGCAGCCCTATCTGAAATTCCAAACATATCTCTTATGTCTCTGTTTCTTATCCTTCCATTCTGGACTATATATTCTATAATCCTAATCTGCCTTTCGGTTAAAGCTATCTGCCCTTTTTCCTTTAAAAACTTAATATCCTTGCTTAATCCAATAACTTTTTTCTCAACAGCTTTTGTGCTTAACGCAACTCCCTCTGTAAAGTATTCCAACCACCCTGTAAGTTCCCGTGTTTCTTGATTCACATTTTTAAGTGCCTTATAATAGTTTCTCCTGTCGCTATCATAATAATCATCAAGCACAAAGAATCTTTTAACATCAAACCCTCGCCTGTAAAGTACCATAGTAGCCATAACTCTTGCTGTCCTGCCGTTTCCATCTATAAAGGGGTGGATTCTAACAATTTCATAATGGGTAATACCGGCATGAAGAACCGAGTCAATTTCATTTACTTCTGTTGAATTAAACCAATTCAAAAAATCGTCCACCAGTAAAGGAACTTTATCTGTGGAAGGAGGTTTAAACACTACCTCTCCTGTAAACTTATTTCCTACAAAAACCTCGCGATTCCGTAATACTCCCTCATCTCTGGGATTTTCCAGAGTCTTATCTGTTACTATTTTATGAATCTTAAGAAAATCTTTTACAGTAAAAGGATTTCTTTTTGCAAAATCCGGCAACATTCCCAGCGCTTGAAGATAATTTAATACTTCCTGCTTATCTTTTCTACTAACCATTATATCCCTGCCTGCAGCAAGGTTACTTACCTCACCCAAAGAGAGTGGGTTGCCTTCTATTGCAGTTGACGAATGAGCACTTTTCAGTACTGCTTCTCTTCTTAATTTAACTCCCCATTTTGGAATTAAACGGGCATTCATAATAAATGTCCTGGAAGCTGTAATTGCTGTTAAATTTTTAACTATTTTATTTGTATATTTAAAATTTGGTTTAAACATCTATCTTTAATTCCTTAAGATAATTTGCAATCTTCTCTTCTGTTTCTGAAAGCTTCTGATTAATACTTTTTATATCTTTCCATTCTTCTACTATATCTATCTCTTCAATTTCTTCTTCCGGATACACATAAAGAGTAACATTTAAGTTATAGTCATTTTCTTTTATCTTTTCTTTTTCAATAAGCTCGGAGAATCCTTTTTGCTCATCACTGCTTTTATATGCTTTTACTATTTTTTCAATATTTTTATCCCCGAGACGGTTAAGCTTCCTTACTTCCGGGTGGCTCTCAAATTCTTTGCTGGCATTTATAAATTGAATTTTATCCTTTTTAAAATCTGGCTTGTTTCTATTTAAAATTATTATGGCTCCGGGGGCTCCGGTATTATAAAAAAGCTTTTCGGGAAGAAGAATAATGGTTTCTATTAAATCCTTCTCCACTATCTTTGACCTTATAGCTTTTTCTTTGCCGCCTCTAAACAGGCAGCCATTGTCTATAACCACTCCTACTTTTCCGTTTTCTTTATCTGCTGATGCCAGCATATGCTGTATCCATGCCCAGTCAGCTGATTGCCGGGGAGGAAAACCGTAACCAAACCTTTTTGGCCAGAATTCTCCTTTTCTTAAAACTTCCTCGTCGTAACCGTCCTGATTCCAGGGAGGATTGGCTATAACAATATCAAAAGTATCCATCTCGCCGAATTCATCTTTAAATTTGGGAGAATTCAACGTATCGCCATAGACAATATTTGCATTTATAATATCATGGATATTTAAATTCATCTTTGCCAGAGCCAGTGTCTTATGATTTGCTTCCTGCCCATAAAGAAATAACTTATTGGCAGAATCCTTTCCCAGATTGTCTTTTACATGCCTGTATGAACTTATAAGCATTCCACCCGAACCGCATGCAGGGTCATAAACACTCTGACCGGGCTTTGGGTCAAGCATTTCTACTATCAGTTTTATAACTTCCCTTGCAGTATATACTTCTCCCTCCTTGGCTTTCTGGGGAGCAAAATATCTTAGAATCCATTCATAAGCATCGCCTAAAATATCAGGGGAAACATTATGAAGTAACTTTTCGCTAAAAAGTTCTATAAGCTGCCTTAAAATCTCCGCATTTTCCCTGCTTGTAGTAAACTGAACAAAATCTATATTTCCAAATACAGTTTTTAAGTCCGGATTGGTTTCTGCAATAGCTTTCATTGCAGCAGAAAAATTTTCAGGGACCCTTGCCGGGTCTTTCTTTCTTAATTTATCCCACGAAAAATTTTCAGGAATATTATAGTCATGATATGCAGAGTTTCTTGCCTCTTTTCTAGCTTCTTCTTCGCTTAGGCCATCAGTAATAGCTTCTTCGTAAGCAATTTGATACTCTGTCTCCCACTTATCACTCATCCTTTTATAAAAAAGAAGTACCAGTATAAAAGAATAATCCACCCTGGTTCTAATAAGGTCTGCTGCTGATTTTAATATCCTCTCAAGTTCACCCCTGGTTATTTTCCCTTTATCAATTGATAGAGTATCGGAAATCATATCTCTTTTACTCTTGAGCCTGTATATTCTTTTTCTGGCATCTTTAGGGTCAAACTCAACTTTAACCATTCCTTCTTTTCTCAGTTCGGACAGTACTACAACAACTTCATCTCTTTCATCTTTTATACCACTGATTCCCTTGCCCATTTCGATAGCTGCTTCTTCCAGACGAAAGGGACTTGATTGAAATGATTTCCATAAAATCTCGTATCTTTTATCTATCCAGTCCGGTAACATATTTTTATCCGCCTTCTATTAAAGTTAATTATTAGATAAGTTTATTAATTTTAACTTATCTTATAACTATAAAGTATATATGTCAATAGGAATGCACAAAGATCGCATTGAGCTTAAAAATCTAAAAGAACTACTCTGCCATCTTTTTTTCTGTCTGGCTTTTCCTACTGAGAGATGTGTCAGTAAATTTATTTAAGCTATTAATATATGGACATATATACCAAAAGTAATTATATTTTAAACCGTAGATTAAAATTTAACATTGAGAAATACTATTTTGGTAACCTTAGAAAAAGGACCTTCCATTGAAAAAGAAAAAATGTTTATTTGCAATTATTTTACCAATATCCCTGCTTCTTTTAATCATTATTGTTTTTGGCATTCTTATTACCTGCAAACATATAGAACCTGTTGGCGATTTAAGACATCTTTCCGGAGATATAGATACACTGGAACCCGGCGTAGTTTTTATAGAAGGGCTGGAAATTTATACCCAGCCCGATGACCTAACATGTGGAATTGCAACGTTAAGTACCGTTGTTTCGTATCTAAAAGAAGAAGAAATCTTTCCAGAAGATTTAGCCAGTAAATACAATATCCCTGAAAATAGAGGAATGAATTATGACCGGTTTCTTAACTATTTATCTCTGGAATTACAGGAATATGAAATAAAATACTCCAGTGGATTAAATGATTTCGAGCTTATTAAAGCTGTCCACCATCAGCTGGCAGATGGAATGCCGGTACCTGTCTTTTTTGGATCACCCAATCCTTATAACAAACCTTTTTATGACTTTCATGCTTCAGTAGTGACAGGAATCAATCTTGAGGAGGAACAGGTGGATATTGCAAATGTATATGGATACAAAGAAAGAATCTCTATTGTAAACTTTCTAAACCGTATGTCATACAGTGAAATAGATAAATATCCTTTTATACAGAAAATAGTAATTAAGATGGAACTTCTTGACACCAATTCCATTTTTCTCATAAAAAAGAAATCGTAAGGGTGATATTATCTCTCATTATTCCTCAAAGCTGTTTTAACTTAACCAACTTTATTGTAGAATGTACATAATCCTGGGGCTCTGGCCTCAAGAAGAATTTTATAAATATTAATTTTATCTAGAGAAGGTTAATTCTATGGAAGGAAAAGTTTTTTACCACGTCGCTCTTACAGTAACAGACCTGTCGGAAATACATAACTTTTATATTGATATCCTGGGACTGGAGCCAATAAAAAAGTTTACTTTATCAAAAGAGGTATCAGCCCGTATTTTTAATATCGAAAAAGAAACCGAAGTTAATGTAGTAGGCAAAAATGATTTCTCAATGGAAATATTCCAGAGTGATAAAACCGGCTACAGAGATTATCAGCATGTATGTATAGCAGTTCCTGACAGAGAGAGTGTAATACAAAAAGCAAAAGAAAATAATTATCAATGTATTATTGTAAAAAGAGATATCTCCGACCTTGTTTTTATAATAGACAAATCAGGTAATTCATTTGAAGTAAAAGAAATACCTGCCAGCAAATAGAAGATATAAATGCTAACTGGGACCGTACAGCTCTCCAGTCAGAAGATATTAAGATAAACAGATAATTTATTTATAATTTTATTCTTCTTCTATATCTATAACTTTACCGGCGCCGCCGCTTATATACTTACCCGGGTATCTTGCACTTATTTCCGCCTTATGCTGGGTGCAGTGTGTTGCACAGACCATTCTCAGGTCCTCCAGCAGCTTAAACTCATTGAACCCGTGCAAACCGCCAATAAGAACATCGGGTTTCCCGAACTCTGATGCTGCGTTTAAAATGTTACCAACACCGGGATGGGAACAACCTGCGATTACTGTAAGTCCCTTTCCTGTCCTTATTACCATAGATTGCTCTATATTTTGAAGTTCCCCCGTAGAAAAAATATTTTCATGAATCTCTGCAGCATCTTTTATCTTAACCACCTCTAAAGCACCTTCAGGCTCGGGACATGAGAATGGAACGTAAACTTTAACCTTATTTATTTTAAGAAAATCAGCCAGCCCGCCAATATGGTCAAAGTGACTGTGAGAGATAAACACTTCTTCAACTACCGCAGGGTCTATGCCAAGCTTTTTCATATTTCCAATTAATATAGAACCATTTGCGCCTGTGTCGAAAAGTATTTTCCTGCCATACGCCTCCACAAGGCAGGAAAAGCCCCAGTCAGCTTCAAGTCCCGCTTTCAGTATTTCATTATCATAGATAATAGTAATCTTCACTTTACTCACCCCTTTTAATTATTCCTGCCAGACATGTGCATGGCAGTTTTCTATAGGAAATGGAAAATCTAAAGTAATGGTTGTCTTATTCCCTTCAATAACACCTTCCCAGGAAAGACCATTTTCAGATTTCTCAAAAGGGCTGTCAAGAAAATCAAGTCCAATAGGATTTAAAAGCCAGTGGAAATCATACCAGTCACCATTAAATTTCTCATATACTTCACAGCTTAATGTGGTTGAATTTTTATCTTCCGCAAATTCTAAGTTAAAATCACCCGCATCTACCTCATAAGTTTCTTTAAATTCCTCTATCTTGCTATCATAAAAAGCCTGTTTATCTTCCAAAATTTCTGTGAACTCCTCCTCATCCCATAAAACAGTCTCACTGAAATATATGATATCACCTTGCGCATTTATTCTTATAATTCTCTCAGCTCCACTGACTTCTATTTCAGCGGCAGGCTCCTCTTCCGCACAGCCCGGATATAAAATTGCCAGGCTTAAAATTACTACTCCTAATATGATTTTTAGACTTTTTTTAGACGCTTTCATTTTATGCTTACCTTAAACAACTGCACTACATGCATAATTCCTTATCAATAGTCCCATCAGGAAGCATACAATCAGAATGGGGCTCGCCTCTCTCTTCCATCTGATAACGAACACAGCTTTCCCAGTCTCCCTTACAGTATAACTCTATCCATTTTTTATTCAATAATCCCCTCTCGTAAAACATTCTCATGGGACAAACCTGATGCCATTTGCAATCCGATGAAAGTACCTTTAACTTACGGTAATTTCTTATTAACTCTTCTCTTACAGAATCATTATGCAGAATAGCTGCGGGATGCTGCAGCGGAAATACTTTTCTGCTGTCTGATAAGAAAATTTTAGAGTAAACATTATTAAACTCCAGTTTTGAAGGCAATGGAATATTATATTTACCAGATATATACCTGGTGGCGTAATAACCCATTGGTACCAGTACTCCGGGATTTATTATTTCAATTTCCCTATCCAGATACTGGCTGCAGGTATCAATCTCATCCTGTTTTGGTTTCCTGTAACCGGGAAGCATACATTTGATAAGGTTCGTCATATAAATTTCACTTCTACCGACACCTGCTTCTTCCAGCAATTCATCCAGAACCCTACCAGAAGGACCTATGAACATCCTTCCTTCTCTGTCTTCATTTTCCCCGGGTGCCTGGGCAATAAGCATCAGCCTGGCACTCAAGCTTCCTTCCCCGCAGAGTGCATTTATCCTGGTTTCAGAAAGCCTGCATTTTCTACATTCTCTAATACTGTTATTTAATTTCTCAATTTCTGATTTCATTTTTCTTATGTCTAATTAAAACATTTAAAATACTGAGGTATAAATATGATTGCATGGATTAATTTTACAGGTATGTTTATACCCTGGCATTTTTAAAAAACCGCTCTTTATTTTTTATTTGCCCAATTCCAATCAACCTGCCGTCTATATCCTCAACGACAAACTCATAGGACCAGTATTCTGTTATTTGAGGAACACTTATTATCTTTGCCCCTTTATCTCTCAATTCAGCATAAATAAGATCAACACCTTCAACAGTATCAGGTGTAATATAGACATCATATCCGGCCCCATATTTTTGACGATTGGATTGGACTTTGCCATATTTGGACTGGACAATTATAATCTCTATCTTATCTCTATAAAGCGTTGCAAATTTTTCACTGCCGTCAAAATTCTTCACCATCCTAAAACCCATAATATTATGGTAGTATTCTGCTGTTTTTATAACGTCCGATGAGATAAGCACAGCTGCCAGATTCAAAAGTTTTACATTTTTCTTATTCATGCTAAATTATTAATTATATCTGGTCGGGATGGGGGGATTTGTTCTTTCGTCTCGCCAGAGCTCGCTGCAGAGACGCAGACTCCCTCGCTCTCGCTCAGTCCGTCTTTTCAAATCCCGAAAACATGCCACTGGCATGTTTTCCTACAATAATTTTAAAGTTCCCGATATTTTTCTGTCCTGAACCTGGTCGGGATGGGGGGATTTGAACCCCCGACCTCAGCGTCCCGAACGCTGCGCGCTAAGCCAGGCTGCGCTACATCCCGAAAAACACTGGTTACTATAATCTTAAATATAGTTTTATTATTCTACCAGCTAAAATTAAGATTTTAAAGAATAGAAAGGCAAAAGTATAATTCAGTATCAACCTTAAAAAAAGAAAAACAGAGATGAAAAAATTCCTTTACCTTATTATGCGCCCTGAATAATGTGCTGGACCTTTTAATTATCCAGGCTGCGCTCCAAATAATTTTTAATTTCCCTTAAATTATTAAATTTTTTAAACAACATTTTATTTATCTTTCCATCAGGTTCAACTATATCGGGTACCATTACCGGCAACATTCCCGCTCTGTAAGCTGCCGTTATACCGCTCACTGAATCTTCAATAACCATGCAGTTCCCTGGCTTGCATTTCATCTTTTTAGATGTTTCCAGAAAAATATCCGGTTCAGGTTTACCGTTCTCAATTTCATCACCACAGGTTATGGCTCCAAAATATTTTTTTATACCAGAAGAGTCCAGCAATAATTCCGTCCGGGCCCTGCTTGCTGATGTTGCCAGCGCCATTTTTAATTTTATTTTTTTAAGATATTCTAAAAGCTCGGGGAGCCCTTCTTTTAATAAAACACCTTTTAATAATATATAATCTCTTTCCAGTTTTACTTTTTCATTTCTTATCTCTGCAAAAGGGAACCCTTCTCCATAAAAATCTTTATAAACTTCATTTGTTTTCCTTATATTCATCCCTATTGTGTCATTAAAAATTCTGTCATTCATTTTATAGCCAGATTTCATAAATGCTCTGACGTATAATTTTTTAGACAACCTTTCGGTATCAAACAACACCCCGTCCATATCAAATATTGCCAGTTTAATTTTAAATCCTGCTATATTCATCTACTCTCCATTAACCTTTAATTTTATAATTTATACACCATACAATTTAATTAATACCTCTGCAACCAGAAAAAATAAAATTTCGTTATAATTTTTTTTATTTACCTTATGCTAACCGCACCTGTTAATGTATTCCACAGCTTCATCAAAACTTCCAATCTTTACCATTTCACCTCTTGCTTTATTTATTCCCCGTACCCCCTTAAAAATCCAGGACAGGTGTTTTCTAAATTCTCTTACTCCCCTATCTTCACCCTTAAAATAAATCAAAAATTTCAGGTAGAGCTTTGAGAATTCTCTCCTCCATTCAATACCGGGCTCAAAATTTTCATCAATTATCATCCCGCTGCAGCCTGCTGAGTCTCCGTAAAAAGAAATTAGTATATTCGTCAACAGCCACAATCTGCCTCTTGACGCCCTGCCAATCATAATCCCATCACACCCTGTATAATCAAGCACCTCTTTTGCTCTGCTGCAGGAATTTATATCACCGCTGACTATGACCGGGATTTTAACTTTTTCTTTTACTTCCTTTATTATCCCGTAGTCAACCTTTCCGGAAAACCCCTGTCTTACTGTTCTGCCATGAATTGATATAGCAGCCGCTCCTGCATTCTCCGCCATCCTCGCAACATTTAAAATATTAATGCTGCTTCTGTCCCACCCTATTCTTGTTTTTATGGTAAGGGGCTTTTTTAAAACTGATGAAAGCTTCGTTATTATTCCTTCTATTTTTGATTCATCATTTAGAAGATATCCCCCGCTCCCGGCCTTCAGTATTTTTGGTACCGGGCATCCCATATTAATATCTATAATATCCGCATTTTCCTCAACCCTTAATGCTGCTTCTGCCATTATGTCCGGCTCCGTGCCAAATAACTGCAGGGCGCACGGCCTCTCATAGCCGGTAATCTGGCTCAGGACTAAACTTTTTTTTTGCTTATAATAAACCCCGTAGCAGGAAATCATTTCAGTAAATGTAAGAGCGGCCCCGAAAACCCTGGCAAAAATCCTGTAAGTACTGTCAGTGATTCCCGCAAGAGGAGCCGTAATAACAGGATTTTTTATACTTACATTTCCAATTTTAAATGAGTAGCGGGAGAGCCTGAAATCAACCGGCGCACTGCCCCAAACAGAAGAAGTAAATAACCTCTCGGAAAACATGGCATCAGAATTGATATTTAAACCCGGGCTGTCAATTGAATTGGATCTCTTACCGTTTAGATTTTTGGTTTCGTAATCCCTGAGAAATTTAACTACCAGTTTCTGAATTTCGCCTGTAAGTCTTGCTAATTTGAGATTTTTCACACTTGTTATATCATTCTAATAAAATATTATCTATTTTATTACCTATTATTTAATTTTCGCTTATTACCTGCAGCTTCCGATGCCGTTTATATGATTACCGGCCAATAGCTATAATTTAACATTTTTTATTTATTTTTTTCAAATAAGATTCTTAAACCTTTAAGAGTCAGGTCGCCGTCGTAAATTTTAATCCATCTACTTTTACCCTCCATTAGAAATGCAAGCCCCCCTGTCGCAATCACCTCCGGGCTAAAAGAATCTTCTTTGCTGTTCCGGTCCATAATTATTTTATCCAGTATAAAATCCACCTGCCCGAGGAATCCATAAAGTATTCCCGAGCGCAGGCCATCCCCGGTATTTTTCCCGATTACAGAGTCGGGCCAGCTCAAATCAACCTTTGATAATTTTGCAGCACTGTTAAAAAGTGCTTCTGATGAGACCTCTATGCCGGGAGCAATTATGCCCCCGATATACTCACCTTCGGATGATAATATATCAAATGTAGTCGCTGTTCCAAAATCCACCACAACTGCGGGGAACCCGTAGATTTCTTTGGCTGCTACAGAATTTGCGATCCTGTCAGCCCCAATTTCCCCGGGGTAGTCATAACTTATCATCAAATCGGATTTTACACTGCTGCTTACAATAAAGGGAGCCATATTAAAATATTTACTGCTCATGCTCACTACCTCATCAAGTATCCTGGGAACAACACAGGAGACTGAAATTCCGTTTATTTCTCCCGGGTTAAATTTAGAATTTTTTAAAAAACTAAAAATAGATGCTGCAATTTCATCTGATGTTTCATATCCGGGTGTGGCCATTCTCCACGAGGTGAGTATTTTATCTCCTTCAAACAAACCTATAACCGTATGTGTGTTTCCGATATCTATAGCAAGTAACATCTTTTAAGACCCCTTTTTTTAATTTGACCGGGTTAAAAACATAAAACAAATTGTTTTTAGATTTTACATTAAAAAGAGCCAAATAAAAAGATTTATAAAAGTAAAGAAATAACTTTAGAACTATAAAATATTTTAAGATTGCCTGCAGGGTAATATTTACTTTAAAAAGTTAATGAGACTCTCGTATACCGTTATTAAACCGGGTCCCAGAATAACCACTAAAAGTGCGGGCAATAAACACAGAATAAGGGGGAAAACTAATTTAACAGGGGCTTTTATTCCCGCTTCCTCAGCTCTGACACTTCTTCTATTTCTAATCTCTGAAGCCTGGACCCTTAATATTTTACCTATTGATATACCCAGAATATCAGCCTGAATTACTGACGCAACAAAAGCATCCAGGTCAGGAACACTTGTCCTTTTAACTAAATTATGGAAAGCTTCTCTTCTGGATAAACCAATACTCATTTCCTTTAGCATCTTATTTAGTTCTTCACCCAGTGGACCTTTGATGTTGCTGGCCACTTTGGATAATGCTATGTCAAAACCCATACCTGCTTCAACGGTTATGGTTAACATATCAAGCGCGTTTGGCATCACCCTTCTTATTTCTTCCTGCCTGTTATTAATCTTATTACGTAAATAAATATCCGGAAAAAAATATGATAGGGGTATCATTGCCACCAATATTACAGTTAACATTAAAGAGAGATCAAGAAGTATTGATAATAGTATAAAAAATATCAAAAATACTATGGCAGACAGGAACTTACTTGTAAGATAAACATTGACTCCAACCTTTTCCAGAATACCCGCCAGCTCCAGTCTATGCTTTACGGACTCAATGACCCCGCGCGGGCTAATTTTCCTAATCCCGCCTGCTATTCTGCTCAGAATGGGCATAATAACTCTCTCATAAAAAGAAGGTACTTTTAATTCCTTCCCTTTCTCCATGCTGTAAAAAGACAATTTACTGATTACAGTTTCCCGCCTCTTTTTCCTTTCAATCGCCAGCAGCCCCACGGATAAAACAAGTAAAAAAACAGCTATAAAAACCATACCTTTTATTATATAGATAGAATACATGGAATATATTGAAATTAATTTTGGAATCACCTGCTTACACCGCCTTTATTCTGCCTATCTTTTATTAAAAAACTGCTTATCTAAATCTCCTTCTAATTTTTTAAAAATTTAAAAACAATAAAATAAATTATCTTATTTTTTTTCGGTCAATATTTGACCTGGATAATTTTAAGTATCCACATTATTCCTGTAATCATCAGAATGCCGGACACCAGAAGCATTAACAATCCCGCCTTTGTTGAAAATAATAAGCCAATATACTCCCTGCTTATAATCATCAGAAGTATCCCCAGCACTATGGGAAGAGCTATAAGGATAATAGCCGACAGTTTTCCCTCAGATGTAAGGGCTTTTATTCTGTTCATTATTCTGTCTCTCTCTCTTATGGTAGTGGAAATGGTTTCCATAACTTCTGCCAGATTGCCGCCCACTTCCCTCTGCACATTTATTGCCATAACGGTCCATTCAAAATACTCGCTTTTAATCCTGCCGGATAAATTCTCCAGCGCCTCCCTTTCAGGTATGCCCATCCTTATTTCACTTAATATCCTCCTAAATTCTTCTGATAGAGGTGGCTTTGATTCATCCACTACCATGGTTAAAGCCTGGTTAAAACTGTATCCTGACTTTAGAGAACCGCTAATTAACTGCAGGGCATCAGGAAGCTGCTCATGAAACTGTCTCAGCCTCTGTGATGTTTTTATATTTAATATCAAAAAAGGAGCCAGTGCCAGTAAGATTATAATCACGGCTGCAAGAATAAGGTTTTTACTAAAATAGTAAACTGTCATACCAATAGCTACCACCACAAATAAATGTATGGCTATAAACTCAGGAGCTTTTATTCTTATCCCGGCCCTTTCCAGTCTGGATTCAAATAATTCAATAAATCCTCTTCTTGAAGCAATTACTGAGACAATTCTAAGTACCCAGCCTATAAATCCTCTTCTTTCCGGCTCTTCTTCATATTCGGACGCTTCTTCGGCTTTCCTGCTTTCAGTTCTGAACCCATACTGCCTGGCTTTATCTTTAAGAGTTTTCCGGCGAACAGGTATAAAAAGGACCATTGCATAAATAAAAAAGGTGACTGCAAGGAAAACAGCTGAATATATAATTATTTTTACCCACCAGATATCAAAAAGAGCAAGAAGGAAATAGTTTTTATAGTCAAACATAATTTTTCTGGGTGGATGGGAGAAATAGGGATTTTCGTAACTCAGCGCAGCCGATTCAGAAATATCTAATTTCTCTATATCCAGACTTATTTCTATATTCTCAGCGGCAGGCCACAGGCTTGTGTATGATATCCTGTACTGGTTTATTATTTTTTTGGAAATTTTTTCATAAAGTTCCTTAAGTTCACCGGAATCCGCCGTAGCAAGCATCTCTCCTCCGGTGCCTTCCGAAATATTTTTTATGCTTTCCGGATTAAACTCGGGCGAAAGCAGGGCCACGGAGTAGACAGCCAGGTCTTCCTTTAGCGCTATGTCAATCACCTCCTCAGAAGTATGACTGCTTGCAGTATCCATACCATCCGACAGCACAATAAGGTACTTATGCTTTATATTGTAACCGCTTCTGAATAACTCACACGCTTCATATATTCCATCAAATAAGGCAGTCTCTCCCCTTGCTTCTATCCCGGAAATTGAATCCCTTAATTTCCTGTGGTCTGAAGTAAAGTCTGAATGAACAATAACTCCATCAGAAAACCCTACCACCGCTATTTTATCAATGTTTCTCATTTCATTTACAAAAAAAGAAGCCGCACCTGAGGCATCACTGAGGGGGACTCCTTTCATGCTCCCGCTGGTATCTATCGCCAGCGCTATCCCGATAGGTTCAGATATTTCATCCATAGGCTTAACTGAAAGGCCGTTTACCTCCTGGCCATTTTCAAGCACTACAAAATCTTCCTGCTTCAAATCCAGATATCCTAATTCCGAGCCTTCTTTAAAGTTAATGTAAATATTTACTTCGGGGTAGTCTTCAAAATCAATTTTATTTATAACAATATCCCCGGACCGCTGTGCTTTAATTGGAAGGGGGAACACAAATACCATAGAAAAAATTATTGCTAAAAACACCAGAGTTGCTAATAAATACTCAGAGCCTTTTTTTATATCTAAAAATTTAAAAATTCTATGCATTTTATGAACTAAATTTTTTTGATAAATAATTTAAGAAGTACAGCCGGACGCCGCTGAATTTTTACTTATTACTATATTTAGTACTACATTGATATTCATATTGTCTGCTGAGTCTATATTAACTTTAATCATTATCTTTTATCGCTTCAATTTTATGTCTTTATTTATTTTT
>Ga0307429_1000068_pt1 | contig 74423 bp, 64 predicted proteins | sample SalMarWE160230MG_FD_202151 | JGI IMG/M metagenome (GOLD analysis project Ga0307429, IMG submission 202151) | Salt marsh sediment microbial communities from the Plum Island Ecosystem LTER, Massachusetts, United States - WE1603-230 | ecosystem: Environmental > Aquatic > Marine > Intertidal zone >... | reverse complement strand
ATCAAAAGTAAAAAAGACTTCCTTGGGAAAGCTTACACCTATCAGGTATATTTCAACCTGATGAGAAAGAATTCATATAAAGGATGGAAGACTCCGGCAGATATATTAAGTCAATATAACCTACCCACCGAAATATTGGTATTGACTCCTGTAATCATAGATGATATCTTGTATAAAGATAAGTTTTTTAGAATAAGAGAAGATAGAAGAGATTACTTCCAGGATAATAACAACTATGCTAAATTATATAGTCAGGTGTACCACCATGTTACTGAACATCCCGATATGTAATCAACTATTCTCCTCTTTTTTCTCGCTCTTCTATCCCGGTCTATTTGTCAATTTTCCTATATTTAATCCCTAAATTCCCAATGCCTATAGGAGCAGTTTTATCTTTTCCTTATCAATTCTTTGGTATTTCCTGTCGCATTTGCTACATTCAGCTTTACCGTCAAAAAAGGAAAGTTTATTCCCGCATTCACACATCCAACCTTTTATCTCTGCAGGTACACCATAGACCAGTGCATAATCAGGAATATCTTTTGTAACAACAGACCCGGCGCCAACAAAACTATGTTTACCCAGGGTAATACCACAGACAATAATAGCATTAGCTCCTATAGAAGTCCCCTTACATACAAGTGTACTCAGATACTCACTGCTGTCCTTTGGATATGCAGACCTTGGTATCTCTACATTGGTAAACACCATTGAGGGACCACAGAATACATCGTCCTCCAATGTTACCCCCTCATATACAGATACGTTATTCTGTATCTTAACATTGTTGCCTATCTTAACATTGGGACCTATATGGACATTCTGACCAAGAGAGCATTTTTCCCCAATCATAACATTTGACATTACATGTGAAAAGTGCCAGATACTTGTACCATCACCTATCTTAACATTTTCATCAATATATGATGATTCATGAACAAAATAACTCATATTACCTTCCTCTCTTCTAACGATTTCTGCGCCTTCTTTAATATCTTAAGAACTCTAAGTCCATCATTGCCATCACTTCGTGGTATTTTGTCCTTCTCTATACACTCAAGGAAATGCTTACAGGCCAACATCAGAGGTTCCTTCATTGGAATATTGGGAATACGGATATCTCCATAACGGACACCAACCCCACCCTTTTCAGTCCACTCAGCACCCTTATCAAAGATAATCAACTTATTTCTTGGTTCCATGTCATCAAATACTGCCATCTTCTCACTCCCAACTACAGTTAGTCTCCTTATCTTATGTGGGTCAAGCCAGCTAAGATGTGCATGTGCATCTACACCCGAAAGGAAATGTAGGTGAAGAAAAACAGTATCTTCTATATTTTTCTTATTCTGAATATAAACACCTCCAGTAGCAGTTATCGCATCAGGTTCTTCATTTAATAGATAGAGGTATACAGATATATCATGTGGGCCGAGACTCCATAATGCATTCTCATGTGAGCGTATTATACCAAGATTTAACCTCTGGCTGTAGATGTAATATATCTCACCTAAAGCCTTTGTTTCTATAAGTTTCTTCATCTCACAAATCACTGGATGGTACTCCAGGATATGGTCCACCATAAGTGTTAAATGATTCTCATTTGATATCTTAATCAGTTCCTTTGCTTCGTTTACGTCCAGCGTTATAGGCTTTTCTACGAAAACGTGTTTTCCTGATAAAAGCGCCTTTTTTGAGAGTTCGTAATGTGTTTCTGCAGGTGTTGCTATAACTACTGCTTCTATTTTTTTGTTTGATAGAAGGGTATCGTAATTATCCGTAGTTTTTATTCCGGGATATTCGCCTTTTAACCCCAGAAGTTTATCCCTGTTGTTATCACATACAACTACATTTTCTATCCCGAGTATCTTGCAAAAATTCCTGATTAGATTTAAACCCCAATTCCCTGCACCTGCTATTCCTATTTTCATATATATTTTTCTCTCCTCTCATTCAAAGTATTAATTAAATATATATACCGTTGAATCAAAACGTGTCAAGCCTTAACGAACTTTGCCCCCTACTTTTATTCCATAAAAGTATCACATAGAACAAGATTTACTACTTCAAACAAAGTTGTGAAGTAATAAGCTCGCCTAATTTATTATAAATATTATTTAAAGCGTTACTACGGAAAAAATCCTTTATGTTAAAATGCTTATCATACTTTTCCTCTTTTATTAATGCTATTAGCTCATCAATTGAGAAAACTACCTTCGCATACTGATTTTTAATCAGGTACTCCATATATTCTATTCCTGGCAAATTAAAGAGATAGGTCTTATTCCCAAAAGCCAATCCTTCATAAACAGATGTTGAGTAAACGCCTATTTGAATTTTAGATTCAGCAAATAACCGATAAAGTGGAATTCTATCATCATCAAGCACTTCTATTTCTGCATCTTCAAGCCAGGGGTATTCCCTTTGCCATCTATCATATTCGCCAGGATGTAGTTTATAGATGATCTTTTGACTTATTTGATTAGTTTTACTGAGTTCAACAGCAAATTTAGATAATTCCTTCCCTATAGTCCCCTGTGAAATAAAGAGTAGTTGTTCCTTCTTTTGAACATTAATATATTTCTCTACTTCTCTCTCGAGGTAAGGATAACCAACAGAAAAAATACGATCCTTCCCTATAGGAAATTCCACAGAATCTTTCCAGAAGTCCCCAAAAGCAAAAAAGTAGTCTGGAAATGTTCGCTTTATTCTTCTTACCCCTGGGTATGCATAACCAAGATGATATTCATTAATCACACCGTGCTGTAATTCAACCACAGGTATATTTAAATTCTTACATGCTTCTATGAATGTCTCTTTTCCATAGCTACAAACAACAATAACAATCCTTGGGTTTACCTTCGTTAATAATGTTGTATATAAGGGTAATCTACTTTCCCTGATCAATAAATCTATTCTTACCATATCCTCAAGAGAAATCCTGACCTTTAACTTATCATAGATTTCATGCAGGATATCCTTTAATAAGGCCTTTTCTTCTCTGGTAAAAGAAACCCTAACCGTCCCAAGTTTACAGCGTATGGCCGCTAAATCGTAAAGAAAATCTAAATAATGAATATTTTCTGTCCTGGCCGGCACTAAATGGTTTCCGAGATAGTAAGATTCAATATATAAATACGGCCTATTCAAATTCTCAATAATTGGGTCACAATAAATATCCCACCACTTCTCATCCATTTGTATTTTGCGTCGATGGGCCCCCCAAAAAAGAATTTCTTTCTGCGAAATAAAGTGGGACGATGGTGATAGAAAGTCTTTGATTAATCTCACGGCTTTCTTAACCCGCTTTGTATATGTAGTTTTAATAGTTGGATAAGCCTGTCCAACAGTCCCACACTCTTCAAGGATATAAGTGTAAACTCTCATTCTTATCCTCTCCCAAAAATATACACCATTAATTTTTCGATCAAATAGGTCTAATCCATCCTCTATGTTTAAAAATTTCTTATTAATTTCCTTTAGACTCATTGAAGAAGAGCTGTAACTTCTCATTTCTTTGTTTTTGTGAAGTTAACTAAAATCTTCAACTTGCGCAATTCCTTGAAAGAAATTATCTTAAATAAGAATATACCTGTTATAAATACCAATAACATCCCAATCTTGATCATTATAGGAATCACAATACCTTGAAAATCCCAAAAATAATTTAGGAGGTATATTCCAGAGAGTAAAGCACCCATAATGGCCACTTTAACATATTCATATGGAATCCTGTAGAACCGCTGTGCAAATATATGTGTAGCTATGCAGAGAAGAGCAAACGATAAGGTTGTTGCATATGCTGCACCCATCATTCCAAATTTTGGTATCCATAGGAGATTCAATCCAATATTAGAAGCAGCTGCGAACCCTGTCAATAAAGGCATAACATATGTCTTCTTTTTATAAAATATTGGAGTCACACTCATAAAATATAATCCTTGAAATAGGTATCCAACCGCCACAGCAGGAACTACTAAATATGCTTTGTGAAACGCTTCGGCAGCCAAAATCAAAATTACCTCCTTGGAAAACAATATGATACTGGCTGCCAGTGTGGAAACAAAAACAGTGTATACTGTAAACATTTTGGAAAATATAATCCTTGCATATTTTTTGTTTTTTGCCGTATCGTAGAATATCGGAGTCCAGGCTGAGTTTATCGAAAAAACGACAAAACTCATTACCAATCCTAATTGATAACCAAGATTATACAATCCAACTTCAGAGAGCGATGCCATTCGTTCAAGTAAAAGCCGATCCGCTGCTGCAAGCACCCATCCTGATAAAAGATGTGGAACAAGAGGTAATCCAAACATAAGTGCATTATGCAATTTATTTCTTGAGAAAGAAAATTTAGACTCTCTTGAGATTAATATGAGAAAAAGAACAAAGAAAATAAGACCAGCAAAGAAACCTCCCTTAATTTTTCCTAAAGCTCCCTGGTGCAAGGTAACAACAAAGTATATTATCAAACCAATTGAAATCAAAAACTTCCCTATTTGGATACTGACATACCGAACTGCTTGCTCTTGAGCTCTATATAGACTCAGAATTATTCCCATTCCTGCTCCAAAGAAGGCTGTCCATAATGATAAAGCAATATAAGGGTAAAAGGATACCCTGGAAAGCAGGAAATCAAAGATTGGTTTCCCAAAAATTGTTAAAGCAACAGTAAAAGTAAATCCTATTAACAAAAAGAAAATTGCTATAGTACCAAGATACCCTTTAATCTCATCCGGGTCCTCGGCATAATCAAAGTAATTACGGGTAACAGCACCTCTCAACCCCATTCCAAATATTATTCCAAAAATAGAGGAAACAGAGGTTGCAACTGCTACAATCCCGTAATCACTCGTTGTTAAAAAACGTGTGTAGACTGGAATAAGAAAAAGGCCAACTGCTCCGGGAAGAATTTTACCAATTCCGTAAACAAAAGAGCCTTTAATCAGTCGTTTCAGAATCAGTAACATTTACTCTAACCTTTTCTTTCACTATCTCTTTCCTCCTCTAACATTTACTTGAAAATAATTAAATTTAGGTAAGAAAATCTCTAAAGTCCTTAGAAAAATTATCACAAAATCATGGAAGGCTTTTTACGAAATCAAACATCCTTTCATAATGTTGGTCAATAATTCTGTCTAAAACCCTGAATTGTGGAAAGTCATTATCTATTTCCTCTCTAATATAACGTTCAAGTATAGAAATCGCATATTTGTTGGGCTTAATATATAGACCAAACCTTTTGATTGCCCGCTGGAGTTTTGACGAATGGATCCCCTCAAATATTGTGCCAATCTTTACGCGTTTCCAGGCATCAATTCCCTTTGAAGAAAATGTCTCAGAAAAACCTCGACCTCTTCCATCCTCGTGTAGAAGGAAACTTGGTTTTCGCTGGCTAAGAAAATATATATGCCCATGCAATCGGTAACCAACATGAAGATCGCATTCTCGATAAAATTCTATATTTTTTACATTATAAGCAGCATTTACAACCTCATAATCTTGCTTCAAGGCCTCATTTCTGAGATCGTTAGCATTCTTTGCATCTCTTATGCTTGTATTTTCATCAACCTTTAGTCCTCTGTGAAAGACACAATATCGATCGGAATATGGGAAAATTTCCTTTAGCTTTTTCATTACTTCCTTGCTTTGATTATTATAGAGTGGGTTTTGCGCAGGCGTAAATACAATCTTTTGGATTCTTGAAGGGATATCAAATGGTTTTCCAATCTTGTCAATATCATACAATGCCGGGCAACCAGTTACAACAACATTTGTGAATCCATGTCTTCTAAGCACTTCTTTAGTCAAACAATCCCTACAGCTTGTCACTTCAATTTCCTTGTGAATTTTTGTTAACACCTTCATCGAAGTAGATGTGAACTTAAATCTTCTAAGAGTAATCTCATCGCCAGGGAATCCCATCCAACCAAGACCTAAAGGTATGATGGGTGGCTTAATCCTATTTAAGTCTTTAACTAACGGATAAATTTTAGGATAAAATCGTGGCTGATATCCAGGGCCACCACAGATAATAACTGCGGCTGCTTCGTTGATTTTGTCTAAGTAGAGGTCCAGGGGGCTCCAACTATCCAACTCTACTAATTCGTGTTCAGGTCTAAGGGTCTCAAGAATCTTCTTCCCTCTTTCCACAATCAAAAAATCTCCAACATTCTTTTTCGCTCGACGCAGTATTATATACATAAAAAAACGCTCCCTTTATTAATTATCGAAGAGTGATTTTTAAAACACTTTTCCGTTCTATATTTGATTCCAAGATATCACAGTATCAGCTTTAATATCAGATGTTGCCTTCCTGCCTACCACAAGTTTGACAAAAACAGGACTTATTCCCGTTCCCGGTCTTTTTTCCGTTAGCATTTCCTCGGTAATGATTGTTCCTTCAGGAATATCTTGCTTTGCAACGAGGCTGCGCCTTGCGAACTTACGAGCGAGGAGTTCTTTCTCTATCGGCTTCTTCTTCCCTTCACCAATGATCTTATCTAAGAGGAGAAGATTCTCGGTAAATCTTTTCAAATTATCTGGATCCATAGCGTGATAGTGGTCATTACCAGGTAGCTTTTTATCCAGTGTGAAATGCTTCTCTATAACCACTGCTCCTAAAACAGCTGCTATGGTAAGAACTATCATATTACGATCCACCATTGTGTGATCAGAATACCCGACAAGATTATGAAGAAAGACTTTTCTTAGATGTTCTATCATACCAAGGTTTGCATCCTTGTACTCTGTCGGGTAACTCAAAATACAATGAAGGAGTACAACTTGTTCATTGCCTGCCTCTTTAATATTTCTTAATGCAGTTTCAATCTCTCCTATTGTTGAGGCACCTGTGGAAAGGAAAATGGGTTTTCCTTTTCTCGCAATATGTTCTAATAGAGGTTTGTTTGTAATATCTGCAGATGCGATCTTAAAGACAGGCATCAAATCATCTAAAAAATCAGCGGATTCCTTATCAAAGGGAGTCGACATAAAGATTATATCCCTTTTTTTTGCATATTCCGACAACCTCTGAAATTCACCCTCTCCAAACTTATCATATTTCTTAAAGAACTCACGCTGTGTTGCATTTTCTTCCCAGTATGTAGGTGAATCTTCTATTGTTAGTTTTTCTGCTTTATAAGTCTGAAATTTAATTGCATCAGCACCACTCTTTGCTGCCTCCTCAATCATTTTTTCAGCAGCTTTCAGGGGTAAAATAGACAATTTTTCTGCTATATCGTAATAATTCACTCCAGCCTCTGCAACTATAAAAGGCCTGGTGTCTTCTGCTAAAATATGCCCTGCTATTTCTATACTTTTTTCTTTCATTACTATATTTCCAACTTTTCGTTTTTTTCTCTTTTCCATTCTTCATATTTTTCAGAAATCAATTTTAGAACCCTATCTGTCCCCTTCAATAAATTAACCTTTTTTAACTGTTCATACATCTTCTTTCGTAATTCGAAATTTTGTATCAACTCCAGGATTGCCGAAGCAATCTCATCCTCATTTATATTGTACGCTATTCCAATGTTTTTTACGCCTTTTGAAAAGTGAGCAAACAGATGTCTGGCCTCTCTCTCATTTTGAGAAATCGATATACAGGGAACCTTCATAGCCGCTACTTCATATATAGTTCTGCCATTTGAGGTAATTACAATATCTGCCTTAGAAATATGTTTAGCCATAATTTTTACATCATCTCTCACTATAATATCGTATCCCTCTATAGTTAAATTCTTCGCATAAGGCAAAAGAGTGTCCTTAGATTTGTAACCAAGTCCCAGAATAACCTCGACAGATACATTTTTAATTTTTAACTTCTCAATAGCTTTGAACGTTGTTAGCGTCAGGTTGTTTTGGTCAGATCCGCCGAAGGTTATCAGAATATTCCTAACCTGCTGCCTGGGGCTCTTTGAGGGATAGATTCGAAACTCATCCCTCAAGCAGGTAAATTTTGGTCCGTAGAAATGATTATCAGGGGGAGCACTATGTTCATAAAGTGCATTAATTACTACATTTGCACAGTCTGAACCTTCCCCCAGGTCTTCAAAATTTACTATAAAAATTCCCATATCCTTAAGATGTGAAATATATTCTATATTGGTATCTAAAATATCGTTTATTATTATATCCAACCTGGTTTCAGTAATTATTCTAAGCAAATCTTTTTCATCTTCTATCTTCAAAATCGGATAATTGTATCTCTGAACTTTATCTATGCCAAGTTTTTTCGATCTATCCATAAGGAAAGTTACCTTATCACTGAAAATCCTATTTGCAATTGTAATCATCCTATAGACATGACCCAACCCTATTTCTCTATCCCCATCTACCCTGATTCCAATATTTGGCTGGTTTATCAACTTCTCAATCTGCCACCAATCCTTATATGAATCTATATCAATGCTTTCATCTACCGGTATTTCGAATAATTTCTTCTCTTCACCAATGTGATTAGATTCCGTAATTATATCCCTTCGTGAAATAAATATTGCACCAACCTCCTGATATAAAGGCTCGAGATATTGCCTGTTCCTACGTTCTTCTTGCACCAATATAACTTTAGCACCCCTTTTCCGCCAATATATATGACTCTTTTTCACAACACTTATTAAGGAATCATATTCGCCACTTATCATACTTTCAATTGCTTTATCAAGGGTCTGAACACTCAACAAAGGAACAGTTGGCTGGAGGGTAACAACAAAATCGTAAGAAGTATTTAGCCTTGATTCCACAGTAACAACTGCATGAAAAATGACTGGATCAAGTGGCATTGAGTCAGTAGCAAGATTCTCAGGTCGTTTCACTATCTCGGTTCCATATATTTTTGCATACTCCAGAATTTCGTCATCTTCGCTTGATACCACAATCCTATCGATATATTTGGATTTTGATGCTGTCTCTATGGCATAGGTTAGCAGGGGTTTACTATCCAGAAATCTAACATTTTTCCTTGGAATATTCTTGGACCCTCCCCTCGCTGGAATTACAGCTATTATCTTCACCATTAAACCTCTAAGGAAATAAGAATCCCACGAAAGTTCTCTATCAGATCCTTACCACTTAAATCTATCCTATCTACAAAGAAAAGAAGTATCTTCATAATATAACTAAATATATAGGTTTACCCTCTATTTTCAAGTCTCTTTTTTATCTAAATTTGAGACACTGCTAAAGAGGTTATTTTCAGTCAGGAGATGCCCAAGGGGTATAGAGGGCTTGGATTCTTTGTCCTCAGCTTCCCTATGGTTAAAAATGGGGATAGTGTGATGATTCTCTTGCGCTTGACAAAAAAGATATTGCTCATACTATAATTATCATGAAGAGATTAGGAATAATAACTCCAGGTGGGGATGCACCTGGTATAAATTCAGCAATAGGTACAGTCATTCGTCTTTCCCGAAACGAGAAGAAGAATATCATTGGGATAAACGATGGCTATAAAGGTCTCGTGGATGCTGATTTTTGTGAAATGAAAGGGGTATCCTTTAACTGGCTTATGGGTGTTAGTGGAACAATCTTGCATTCAGAACGCATGGATAACTTCAAGGAAGAAAAGGTATTAAAGAAAGCAATTAAGAATTTAGAAGAAAAAGGCATAGAAGGACTCATTGTCATTGGCGGAGACGGCTCTTTCAGAGGTGCTCTTGACCTTCATAAATTGTCCAAGATACCACTCGTTGCAATTCCCGCTACTATTGATAACGACATTTATGGAACGAAAGAGACCATAGGTTTTGATACTGCCTGCAATACTGCACTCGAGGCAATCAATAGAATCAAGGATACCGCTGTTTCCTTTGAACGTATCTTTGTAGTAGAGGTTATGGGTAGAGCGAGAGGATTTATTGCACTTGAAGTTGGTATTGCCTCAGGAGCTGAAGCAATATTGATTCCAGAAGTTGATTCCCCTCTGGAGGAAATTGCAAGAGGCCTGGCAAAGGCAAGAGCTAAAGGAAAGATGAATGCAATAATAGTTGTTGCCGAGGGAGTAAAGAACAAAAGAGAGATAGCAAAATTTTTAGAAGACAATATCAAAGCAACGGTAAGGGAATCTATTCTTGGGTACATTCAGAGAGGGGGTTCGCCAACAAGAAGGAGCAGGATGTTAGCAGTGGAATTTGCAAGTTATGCCTATGAGATTTTAAAGACATCACCAACAAGGCCAAAGATGATTGGCCTTCAGAAAGGTGAAATTGTTACTATAGACCTGAAACAGAGCGTGGAAGGCTATAAGGAAATAGACCTCGATAGATACAAATTACACAGAGAATTATCTAATATCTATTAATCAGTCATTAGTCTACAGTCACCAATTAAACAATATAATCAAATGGTTAAGTAGTCGAATAGTTAATTGGTAAAGGTTCTGGGTTCAGAGTTCTGAGTTTAACGTTAGGATATAGGATTTAGGGGTACTAGTTCAGGGTTCTTGGTTCTTAGTTCTGAGTTTAGTTTAATCAGTTCGAATCAGTGTAAATCAGTGTCTAAAAATTTAGTTGGGTTCGGGGGTTCGGGGTTTTTGACTCTCGACACTGGACACTTGACACTCGACAATTTTACTTAAAGATACTGTACATTTTGTAGCGAATCATATTTATTTCTTCTATCCTACCCGCCTTTTGATATTCCTCGATAAGCATTAGATATAATTCCTTATTTTTCGGATTCAATTCTATTGCCCTCTCGAGCAACTTTGCAGGGTCTTTAACTCCAGCATTTTTTCCATTTCTCATTAAGAACCCATAGGTCTTAACTGGAATCTTCCAATCCAGAGGGTCATTCTTCATTGCACCTTGATAAAGGTAAAATGCATAGTACAAATGTCCTAATTCATGTGTCTCCAGAAAGAATTGTTCATGAAGGGTTGCAAGTGCAATCGTGTTACGAGTAAGCGGCCAGCAGAATTCCCCTACCTGTAAGGGAATCGAGGCTCTTTCATACTCTTTATCATGGAAGGCTTGTTCACCTCTTTTCATCATATAGAAAGAAAACAGGGGCAAGAAATAGAGAATTGCGAGTAGCGGGATAAGTTTCCTCGTGCCCCTGGAAATGGTTACATTATAGACCTCTCCCCTTTTATCTGAAATATAAAGAACACTTAAGGTAAGAAGAAAATTAGTTGGCAAATAGATTGGATTATCCAGAAGAGAATGAATAAATATTACGACAAGGAAGGTTCTTTCTACCCTTGTCAATCTTCGAAAATTCAGGAAAAGAACATAGAATAGTAATATATATGCAAAGAGAAAAATTATCCCCCCATCTGCAAAATACTGTAGGAATTGGTTATGGGCTATTTTCGCTGCCCTGCTATACCCACCTTTCACCGGGAAATTATACTTAAGCGATACTTTTTTATAATTCCTTGGGCCCCAACCAGTAATCGGTCTATCCATACCTGTCAGGGTTGCCTGTTTCCAGAGATTTGGTCTTTGGAAGGAATAAACATCCGCCTTACCTTTTATCCTCCTCCCAACGGGATTGGGCATTAAAAGGGCAGCCACTATTAAAACAGGAACAATAGTCCATAATATTTTCTTTTCAAAGAGAAAAAATGGAAGAATAAGTATTAGAACAAATACGATTCTTGAACCAGTCAGGAGAGTTGCGCCAAGGAATAAAGCCATTAGAATGTACTTTATCAATTTTTTATTGATACTAAAACTATAGAGTAACCCAAAGAAAAGTGGAATCACAATATAACTGGCATAATTATATGTTCCACTTACTCGTCCACTTTTAACTTGAGTAAAGCATGCAATTAATTCCAATAAACTAAATATGAATAGAACTAAAAGGAATTTCTTTTTCTCTGGTTTTAAAAGGAGCAGGGAAAGAAAAAAAAGAAAATAGGCAAAATATTCGATAAAACCCTCAAAAGACGAAAAGAATGCAGATGAGAAAAGTGTGGCAATAAACGAGCTAACTGTAAAAATAGCAACCGGTAATAGAAAGATATTTCTTTCAATGCTAAATTTTTCCATCCTCATAACTGCATAAAATAAAAGAAATACTAAATATAAACCAAGGAGATAAATGGCTAAAGCGGATTCACCACCTTTGAATATCCCTGTTGCAAATACGGGAAAAGCACAGAGAAGAATCTCAGTCCATTCTCTCTTTTTTATACCTGAATTAAAATTTTGACTTAAAAGACCAATTCCAAGATCCGTTTTGCTATTTTCTCCCATGTGAATCGCTCCTCTATTATTTTTCTCCCCCTCTTCCCCATACTTTCCCTCATTTCTGAATTCTTGATAAGTCTAATTATTGTTTGTGCAAGTGCTTCGGGATCATCAGGTTGAACTAAAATACCTATATTTTCCTCCTCAATCACCTCCAAACCTTTTATCCGGGATGCAATAATAGGAACACCACAGGCAGCATAGTCCCAGATTTTTAAAGGTGATAGACCAATATTAGCATTTCTCTCATAGATGAATGGGGCTACACCGATATCAAATGCATTGATATATCTTCCCGCCTCTTTATATGAAACTCTACCTGTAAGAAGTACTTCTTTATTCTTAAATTGAGAGATTTCCCTTTGTATTTTTGGCATTTCTGGCCCATCACCTACAAGTAGAAATCTTACATTATTGCATACTTTTAATACCCGGGGAATTGAGGCAACGAGATAATCCAACCCCTGCCATATAGCAAAATTACCAATGAAACCAGCATAAAGAAAATCAGTACTCATCCCTATTAATTTTTTTGCTTCCCTTTTTTCTATTGGATAAAAGTGTTCTGTATCTGTACCATTACCGATAACTGCTATCTTACTGTTATTCACTCCATAGAGTAACAGTTTTTTCTTTATTCCGGGCACTACAACTCTTATATAATCTGCTAATCTTGCAGTTCCCATCTGTAGATTTTTAATAATTGTAACCTTCAGGGGGCTTTCTCCCTGGATTGCTCTCTGTTCTGGAAGCCAATCATCAAATTCGAGGATAATCCTAAATGAAAAGGGAAGGATTCTTAAGCCCTTTATCGCACATAAATAAAGAAAAACTGGGGGGGAAAAACGAAAATATATCAAATTTGGCTTAAACTTTAGAAATTCGAATATTATAAAGGGTATTACAAGAATGTACTTTAGAGCTCTACTTACGATATTACCTGAAAGCGGATTTGGCACAAAGTGTACCCTTACACCTTCTCCAATTGTTTCATAGTCTGGCTTTAGGGGATTATACAGGATACACATAACGTTAGTTCCAGTTTTTTTGAACTCTCTTGCAAGATTTGAAAAGTGAACCTTTGGTGCATCATCCCTTGAAAGATCCACATGACCTGCCATCAAAATACGTTTTTTTATTCTTTTCGCACCCATTTAAAATATCCTATAGAGAGGTCTACCATATTCAGAGAATCCTATCCTTTCAAAATTTGCAAATGAAGAGTTTTGTACAATAAAATCAGCAAACTCATCATTACTAAAGTTCCTGAATGCTCCTTTCATCTGTGGCTCATCAGGGTTATGAGGTTCAAAAAACATCTCAGAACCCTTGATATTCTTTAAGAATTCAATGAATCTTTTATAAATCCTTACTTCTTTTATGAAATGATGAAATGTTGAAAGTGCAAAAATCACATTATATTCAACTGGCATATCTGAAGGTAGATTGAATATAGAATGTGGAATCACTTTAAATTTTTTGTTTTCACTTTCTTTTAATCTATTCAGGAAATAAAGATTAAGATTGCTTTTCTCTACACAATAACAATCGAAACCTTCGTCTTCAAATTTATGACAGAAATATCCCCAATGACAACCTATATCAAGTAATCTTCCCCCTTCTACGGTTAAATGATTCTTTATTATTGTAAACCTCTCATCACCATAGTGACTCGGGATATTACTCAAATCTGGATGCAATAAAGGCGCATAGACTTTGTTATCAAACTTCTTTGAATACTCGAATATCTCCTTCTTGAACGCTACCCATTTTTTATGTCGCACTGTAACTTTTGCAGGAATTTCGCTAATCCGCAATAGCTTACAGAAGGTTAGACGATGCCTTCCATTATTAAAGATAAGTTCTCCATTTCTACCAATATTCACTGTAATTTCATTCTCGTTCCATCCCCTTTTATAACCATGCTCTTTCATGTTTTTCCATATTTTGTCTAACTTAGAGCATCTTTCATCCAGTTCTTCCTTACTTTTACATGCCCACTTTACTTCACCATGCTCTATTTGCTTTAATACTCTTTTATAATATTCTGTATCTTCCCAGGGTATATTATCTTTGACTCTCATCTGAAATGATTTAAAAAAATCAAGTTTCTTGAAAGGCACAACATCCTTATCCCAATCTCCACCAAGCACCCTTCCCTTATACTTATAAATGTCAAATCCCCTTTGGGTGGCATATTCTATCTTTTCAGGGTCTACATATAATATTTCTTCCTTACTATATGGATCTCTATAGTATCTTCCAGGTAACAACTTTACTTTAAACCCCCATATGTATCTCCATGTCTTATATAAAAATACCTTCAACCACCTGGGCATAAAATGGACTATCTTCGATTTTACATATTTTACAATATTCATAGTCTTACTTATTATTATGTTGTATATTACTTACTATTTCGAGGAATTTCTTCATTTCTCTCTCTGCATTCAGAGTCTTAGCGGCTTTTAGTGATGCCTTTTTTTTCTCCATAATTTCCTCCAAAGTCAGGCCATTTAAGAGACTGGCAATTTCTCTTAAGCCAAAGGAATTCGCAACGAAACCACAGTCAAATTTTTCCATTAATCTTTTCATCTCGGGAGAAGGACCAATTATAACAGTTAACCCAGCCATTATTGAGTCGAAGAATTTGTTAGGTAGGGAATATTTCACATTAAAAGAAGTTGGATTATAAATAATTAACTGAATATCATATTCTGAAATCGTAGGAATAATATTATCAAAGGGAACTGCTTCTTGGAAATCCACTCTTTCAGGACAAATCTTTTCTACCAATTCCTTTAGTAAAGCATAATATCTTCTATCTCGAACAACCAGCATAAGGGTTAAGTGGAATCTTTCTTCTAAAAGGGGCATAAGGTAGATCATATCCTCCAGGTTTCTTGATGGATGAGCAAAACCATGATGTATAATGCGTATATTATCAGGGTCTACTTTTTTTAGCTCTATTTCTTGATATTGAGGAACATTCATAATAACCTCTGGTTTTATTCCATAGCATTTATAAAATTCATCTGTAATACCAGGAGATACTGTAATTATTGAATTTACAAGAGAGAGATATTTCTTGCAGAGAAAGTCTTTATACGGATTTATAAATAGTCGGTGAAACCAGTGATTTTCAATCTGCTTTGGTTCATATTCGTGTTCATCCAGTAATATCCCTGCACTGTCCCTCACAGCAATTCTTTCTGCAATAATTAAAGCCTCCAATCCGTTCGCTATTATAATCTCAAATTTTTCATCGGATAATGTCTCTACGACATCTTTAATAGGATATTTTAACTCTATATACTCATTATATAACCCTTTATAAAAACGAGCAGGGAGAAATATCAAACGACTCCTAATTCTATTATATCTGGTTCTATCATCAGATAATACAAATTCTCTTACCCCATTGATCTCGCTTTTCTTTAATCCCAGAGTTGTAACATCGTATCTATCTTTAAGAGCATAAATTTGTCTTCTTACCCTGGGATCACTCTTAAGGTCACTAAATGATATAATGCAAATTCTTGATTTGGGTTTATTCATAACCTGTTATTGCTTAAAAAAATTCCTTTATTGAATCGCATGTATAAGCGATTTCATCCTCTGTCAATTCAGGAAATACTGGCAGTGATAAAACCTCACCAGTTGCCTTTTCAGATATCGGTAGATCACCTTTCCTATACCCAAGGTCATAGAAACATTTCTGCAGGTGTAGAGACAATGGATAATAGACCTTTGTGGCAATTTCCCTCTTTTTCAGGAATTTTTGAAGTTCATCCCTTCTTCCATTTTTTATCCGAATTGTATACTGGTGATAAATGTGTTTTCTTCTTTCGCATACCCTGGGAATCTTCACTTCTCCTATATCCTTTAAATATTCGGAATAGACTTTCGCGTTTTCTTGCCTTTTTCTATTCCATTCATCCAGGTATGGTAATTTCGTTAAAAGCACGGCTGCCTGTATAGTATCAAGGCGGCTATTAAACCCTATTAGTGAGTGGTAATACCCCCTTTCTCCACCATGGACTCGGAATAACCTCAATCTTTCTTCAATCTCTTTGTTTTTTGTTGTTATCATCCCTCCATCGCCATATCCTCCGAGGTTCTTTGTTGGAAAGAATGAAAAACAACCGAGATCGCCAATTGAACCTGCCTTTCTTTCCTTATACTCTGACCCAATAGCCTGGGCAGCATCCTCTATCACTCTTAGCTTGTAATCTTCCGCAATATCCATTATAGGTTCCATATCAGCTATCTGGCCATAAAGATGGACAGGGATGATGGCTTTTATTCTGGATGCATTAATATTCATTCTGGAGGAATGGAAGGATTTGCCTCTAAGTAAATCCCTAATACCTTCTGGGCCGATATTGTATGTATCAGGCTCTATATCAACAAAAACAGGTGTGGCTCCCACGTTATGAATTGCACCTGCTGTTGCAAAGAATGTAAAAGGAGTTGTAATAACAAAATCACCCTTCCCTATTCCTAATCCCTTGAGTGAAAGTAATAGAGCATCTGTACCTGATGCAACACCAATAGCGTAATCTACGTTACAATAATGTGCTATCTTCCCCTCCAGTTCCTCTACTTCTTTTCCAAGAATAAAATGTTGAGAATCCAGAATATTTTTGATTGCAGAATCAATCTCTTCCTTTATCGAGATATATTGACGGGATAGATCAAGCAAGGGGACTTTCATTTTTCACTCCTTTCGTAATTTATATTCTTTTTTGTACCACTCCACAAATCTCTTTACTCCTTCCTCTATGGAGATTTTTGGATTATAATCCAATATTCTACGCGTTTTTGAAATATCTGCATAGGTTATGGGAACATCACCTGCTTGATTATCGAGATGTTCCATTTTGACCTCCCTCCCTGTTTCCCTTTCAAGTAAGTTTATCAATTCCTGTAACTCTATGAGTTTTCCACTCCCAATATTGAAGATCTCAAAATCCATTGGTTTATTCATAGCTTTCATAAAACTTTCTATACAATCACTCACATAGGTATAATCCCTTCTTGATTTACCATCACCAAACACTGGTATGGGTTTGTCATCAAAGATAAGGCTTATAAACTTCCTGATAGCCATATCAGGACGCTGTCTTGGCCCATAAACAGTAAATAATCTCAATATGGTTATTGGAATATTGTATAGATGGTGATAGGTCCTGCAGTATAATTCGGCACACCTCTTTGCTGCTGCATATGGGGACACCTGAAGGGGAAGCAGGTCATCAGGAGAGAAGGGAACTTTTTTGTTTATCCCGTATACAGAAGAAGAGGACGCAAATATAAACTGTTTTACATCATAATTACGTACCACTTCCAGTAGATTCAATGTTCCTTTTACATCTACATCTATATATATATCCGGAGAGATAAGTGATGCACAAACACCAGCCATAGCCGCTAAATGAATTACCTTTATAGGTCTTAAGTCCTGGGTTTTGGGTGTTAGGTTTTTGATTCTGGGTTCTGAGTTCTGAGTTCTGGGAATACGGGCTATATTCCCGGAGAAAATATCATGAAGGAGTTGAATATCGAGGATATCACCACGAATTAGTTCAAAATCAGGATTTTCTAAAACGTGCCTAATGTTTTGCTCTTTTAACAGAGGGCTGTAAGAATCATTGAAGTTATCAAGGCATATTACCCTGTAATCTTCTTGCAATAAACTTTCTACTAAGTGGGAACCTATAAAACCAGCACCACCGGTAACAAGTATTGTTTCCTTACCCATCTTTAACCCTTATTAGTAACTAGTTTTTTCATTTAACTCCAATCTATTGGCTTTATGCTTATTGTCAAGAGAATTGTTTGTTCCTCGCCAAGTGCAAGATGCACGGTTAAAACCGTGCCTACATAGGCATTCTGGAAAAAAGGACAAGGCATGCCCTGTCCCAATTGAACTCTCGACCCTTTACTCTCGACCCTTAACTCTTCCACCCTTCCAGAGTATTTCAATCTCATCCACCGTCTTTTCAATGGAGTAATTCTTCTCAACTCTCTGGAATCCCGATTCTCCGAATCGTCTTCTAAGATTATTATCCAATAGGAGTTCTTTTATGCTTTCGCTAAGTTGCTCTACCTGCCCGGGTTCCACGATAAATCCTGTCTCCCCATCAATTACAACCTCTGGCATTCCACCCACATTCGTTACAACAACCGGAAGACCAGAGGCCATAGCTTCCAGTAGAGATACGGGTAATCCTTCATAAAGAGAAGATAAGACAAAAACATCCATCACGGAAAGGAGTTCTGCAACATCCACCCGTTCACCTAAAAAGGTGGCTTTAACTCCCATCTCTCCTGCCATTTCTTTAAGGCGCTCTTCATCCTTTCCCCCACCTACGAGAAGTAAATGGAAGTCTATTTTCTTCTGCAAGTTCCGCGCAGCCTCTAATAAAAATTTAATGCCTTTCGTTGGTTCATATAGTCTGCTTACTGTCCCAACTATCTTTTCCTCTGGATCCAATTCTAATTCTATTAACTTTTTATTTCTATTAAATTTTATCTGGTACTCTCTCACATCGATGCCATTTAGAATTATAACAATATCTTTCTCTGGAATATACAACTTTTCTGTAACAAACTCTGCAACAGCTTTTGAGCATACACGGACCACAAATGTGAGGGGAGCAGTCACTCTATCGAGAAATCTTTGAACTGGACTAATCCATTGCATCACGCCTTCAATCGAGGAGATATTCGGAATTCCAAGAATCCATCCAAAAATCCTCGTAGGGATATAAGCTCTATAAAGAAAAGCAATAATTATATCGGGAGGAAACCTCAGTAAATACAGGAAGTATCGCCAGAGGACCCTGATGTCAAACCTTCCCCACCCTGAAAGAGAAACACATTCTATCCCCATCTTTCCCAAATTTTCTGAAATTGGCCCCCATCCTTTGAAAGCAAGGACTCTAACGTTATAACCACGCTCCATTAATTGAGGTGCAATCCGCTGTATCATCCTCTCGCTACCTCCCAGTGTATATCCAACCGTAACAAATAGGATATCCTTGACCGACTTCCTTAGAATCCTTGCCAATCATCCTCCACATAATCTGAAGTGTAAATTCGCCCCTCCTCGAACCACGCCCTGACTGCTTCACTTGCTTCAAAGGTTGAATTGACGGTAGAAACGTTTGTTGGCAGAGAATCCAGGAACACCGAGCCATACCACTTATTCACCACTCTCTTATCCAGTACAAAAATCATCCCCATATCATGTGTAGAGCGTATTAAACGACCAAATCCTTGCTTAAATCGAAGTACAGCTAAGGGAAGTATATAAGAAGAGAATCCCCCCAGGTCTTTATTCTCGAAATAAGCCGATTTGGCAAAAATAAAAGGATCAGCTGGATTGGGGAATGGGAGTTTTTCAATCACCACTATCTCAAGTGCTTTGCCCGGGACATCCACACCCTGCCAGAATGAACCCGTTCCAAGTAGAACAGAGTTCTCATTCCCCTTGAAGAGGGAAAGCAGCCTGGCTCTTGATTTCCCGAATCCCTGAATCAACAATTCACGCCCCCTATCCCCGAAGTCCTTCTTAATTTCTTGATACACACCCTTCATGTGGTTATAAGATGTAAAAAGTACGAGTGTTCCTTTATTAAGCGGTAGGATTATATCTGTTATAAATCTGCTGACTTCACCTATATAGCCGGATTCATCTGGAAGGGAAAGAAATTTGGGGACAACTGTTAAAGCCTGCTCGCTAAAATTGTAAGTATCGGGTAGTGATATCTCTTTTAAACGGTCTCCAAATCTCATAAGTCCAAGAATATAATTTAAGAAATCGAATGACTCACCTACCGAGAGAGTAGCGGATGTCATTACTAAAGAACTCAGAGTGGGATATAGATATTCCTCTAAATATGAACCAACATCCAGAGGAGCTCCTATAAGTTCTAATGAGGATGGACGCTGCCGATATCGCAGTTCATAATAGAAGACCCTGTCCTTTTCCTCTTGCTGTATGAGAATTCTCAGGTTGTTGACAAATTCCCGTAGTCTTCCTACTGTCTCGGAAATATCCTGGTCAAGGGAGGTAATAACACCTATGAAATCATTGAGCTGTTCAGAAAGAGTACGGAGGGGTAATAATTGACTATCCTTATAGAATCCTACACTGTACTCATTAGCATCCAGGAATGATTTGCCAACCTTCTGGAATGATTCTTCTGCTACTTTTAGAAGTTTCTCGGCTTCTCTCCCCAATTCCCCCTTTACCTCTCTTTTTATGTTTTTAAGGGCAGATTGAACCTCAGCCAGGCTTACTGTCAAAGCATATCCTTGCGTTGCAGCCTTTTCTATCTCATGAGCTTCATCAAATATCACTTTCTCGGCATTTGGATTTCTGGTAAAAAATAAGGAGTGATTTACAAGGATTAAATCTGCTTCTTTTATATGCTTCTCCATATTATAATAAAAACAACTATCATAGTAAGGGCAGGCTTCTTTTCTACATGTCTCATCCATATTTATCAATCCCTTGTTTATCTCTCTTTCCAAGTAAGAAACCTCTGAGAGATCGCCGGTCCTGGTAATGGACGCCCAGAAATAAAGGGCAGATAGTGAAATCGCATCCATATCCCCGAAGAGAGTCCTTAGTTTAAGAAGACATAAATAATTGGATTTACCCTTTCTCATAAGAGTGTTTACCCCAAAGTGCGTTATCTCTTCTGCTTTTGGTATATCATTGTTGAATAGCTGCTGTTGTAAGTTCTTTGTGTAACTCGATATATAAATTGGTTCTTCGCTGCTCCGCGCATAAGGAATAGCAGGGACTAAATAAGCAAGTGATTTACCCGTTCCTGCAGAGGCTTCCACTATAAGGAACTCGTCGTTAATTAACGCAGATTGAACCAACTCTGCCATTTCTACCTGCGATTTTCTCTTCTCCAGGTCCTTCTGCTTAAAGTAATCCGAAACTTTGGGTAATAATTTCCCTTTTTCTTTCCCTCTTCTCATGCGGAAATTAACAGGGATATCATAAGGATATGGATTTCTGTTTAACCCCTTTTTTAACGAACGCTTAAGGGCGTTCTCTGAAAGGAGAGCTTCCTGATATTTACCCTTCATAGCATCCATCTGCTTTTTTAAAATTTCTGGATCTACGCTACACATTATCCGATAGAGCCCCATTAATATCTCTCCACTCATTCGTGCATCCTCTTCTGCTCTATGAGCCTCTCCGTACACAATGCCCATATACTCTGCTACGTATGCTAACTTATGACTATCTACAAAGGGCAAATATATCCTTGAAAGTCGGAGGGTATCATAAGTAGGGTTTAAAATGGATAAATGCTTCTTTAGGAAATCAGTGTCAAATGAGACATTATGGCCAACAAGAGGTAAATCCTTAGTAAATTCTTTGATTTCAGGGAGTAATCGTTCTATAGGAGGACTCTTATCCAATTCCTCTTGTTGTATACCTGTTAATATTAACACATTATCTGAGACACGTTTCCCAGGATTAACCGTCCCAGATAGCGTATCAATAACCTTACCATCTTCAAAAAGAACTAATCCAATCTCAATTATTTCTTCAGTTTTTGGGTCAAGACCGGTTGTTTCAAGGTCCAATGCAATAAAACGCTCAGTAGGATCCATAGCAAAGCCTCTTTAACTCGTTTACTTCCTGTTCCGTTAATCTCCTCCATTTCCCAGGGGGTAGATTCCCAAGTTTCAGGTTTCCAATCCTGACCCTAATGAGGCTCAGAACTCTGTAACCAAGGCTTCCAAGCATCCTCCTTATCTCCCTGTTCTTACCCTCTTTTAATGTTATATATACAGTTTTCTCCTCTCCAAAACGAACAGACTCTGCTTTCAGATGATCTTTACCCACGTCTATTCCCCTGACGAGGTTTTTTATCTCTTTACCCGGGGTCCTGGGCAAAATCACCTTATACTCCTTTTCAACCTCAAAGGAAGGATGGGTCAATTTATGCACCAATTCACCATCATTCATAATAAAAAGAAGACCTTCAGAATCTTCATCTAATCTCCCTACTGGGACGAGTCCCTGTTCGTCTAAGTCAATCAGGTCCAGAGCAGTCGGTCTTCTAAATTTATCAGAACAGGTTGTAATTACCCCTTTTGGCTTATTTAACATGAGATAGGTCCATTCTTTCGGAAGTTTTACTTCCTTTCCCCTGAATGTAACCCGGTCACATTCAGGATCTACCTCCACCCAGGGGTCATTAACCGTTTTTCCGCCTACCCTAATAAGACCCTGTTTTAGAAGTTTAGCTGCCGTTCTTCTGGAAGAGACCCCTGCCCTCGCCAAAAAACGCACTATCCTCATTTTTTATCTCCGGAAGGTCTTCATAGGACTGGAGTTGAAAGATTTCCAGAAATTTATCCGTTGTTCCGTACATATAAGGATGACCAAAACCGTCTCCTTTCCCTACTACTTTGATAAGACCCGCTTCTTGAAGCGTATTTACAACACCACTGCAGTCCACACCCCTTATCTGTTCTATTTCTTTCCTGCTGATTGGCTGTCGGTATACAATCACGGCAAGAGTGGTTAATGCAGCATTTGAAAGATATAATTCTTTTCTGCCTTTCAATTTTTTTATCAATTCGGAAAATTCAGGGCAGGTATAGAGCTTGTATCCCTTATTTACAAATTTTATCGTAAAAGCCCTCTCCTCCTCTTCATATTCACTCTTAAGAGACTCTATTGCCCTGTCAATTATCTTTGGAGAAGAGCCTATTATTTCAGCTATCTTCCTTGTCTTCAATGGAATATCGGCAATAAATAGAAGAGCTTCAACAGCTCTCATTATTTCCTTAAAATTTTCCATATCTCCTCAATCCTTAATATATAGCCACCCGCTGCAAAAATCAAGGCAAAAAATAGGGAACCCAGAATAAGTGAAATTATTGAACCGAAATTTCTCTCAATATAAATCACAGGAATAGTAGCTACGATAGAAAGTATAAGCACCTTACCGAGAAAAGGCACTATCTTCTCAAACGAACTAATATGGGGTTTTATAAGCAGTGCAAATTGCACCAGGCCTGAAATTGAAACTGCTAATGCTAATCCCTTGATAGCCAATCTGCTCATCAGCGTTACCGCAAGAAGTACATTGATTGCCATAGTCGCATAACTTATCTTCATTGGGGTCTTTACATCCCTACGGGAAAAATAGATGTTTCTCACCACCTTATTTCCAGCGATAAAAGGGATACCAATAATATAGAAAAGAAGAACAGAAGCAGTCATAAGCGAGTCCGTGGCGCTAAATGCACCGTGCTGATATAGAACACGGATAGCCGGTAGCTTTAAGGCAAAAAGAAGGAAAGATACAGGGATGCTCAGGAGAAATACGGCCCGAAGAGACCCTATTATTGACGAATCCTGAGACTCATTTATTGCAAACTTCCTTGATAGTTCGGGAAGTGCAACAGTGGCAACAGCTACACCAAACATACCCAATGGGAGTTGCATAATCCTGTATGCATAACTCAAATAAGAGATACTACCTTCGCGAAGTAATGAAGCAAGGAATAGAATAACTGTGACATTTATCCTGTCAGCTCCATAAGCCAGGAAGACCGGGCCTATAAGACGAATGGATGTTGCCACCCCTGGATGATTCCACTTTGGAGGTCTAAACTTAACACCTGCACCGGGTAGAAAGAGCGTCAGAAATAATAATTGTAGTATCCCGCCGCACAACACACCAATTGCAACCCCTACTATTCCTAATTGACTGTAGAATAAAAAGGAGCATAGAATCACCGCCAGATTAAAAAATACCGGATATAAACCTGTAATAAAAAAACGGTCAAAATACGTAAGGATTCCCATTGCAATAGAAGCAAGAGAAATGAAAATGAGAAACGGAAATATTACCCTGGTAAGAAGTACAGCAAGTTTGAACTGTTCGGGATTACGCACGAATCCCCTTGCTACAATAGAAATTATCTGGGGTGAAAAGATAATCCCCAGAGGCACAACAAGGAGAAGAGTTAAAATGAGTGGCATGAGGAACGAACTTAAGTATTTACTTGCGCTCTCTTCCCCTTCTTTAGTATGATATTCCGAGAATACAGGAAGGAAAGCTGCATTCATTCCCCCTTCGCCAAAAAAGTCCCTGAAGAGGTTGGGAATGTTAAAAGCCACCCTGAAGGCATCCATGGATGCGCTCGAACCAAAGAGATACGCAAATACAATCTCTCTCCCCATCCCGGAAAGCCGGGATAAGAATGTGCCAATACTAAAACCACCTACTTTCTTTAATCGCATAATGTTATAAATAAGGGTTCAGAGTGTTTTCTGTCCTCTCTTGTGGACACTGGACACTCGACACTGGACTCTCGACTAAAACCCATCCCTACAGCGCCATTCTATATATCTTCTCAATATCCTCACTACCTAACATCTTAAAGCTTCCGATAGTTCCTCCCCTCTTCCCCAGGTTATCCGCCATTTCGCCTATATACTCATCAAAAATACCTACCTCACTTAGTTTTGAAGGAAGGCCAAGTGAATTAAAGAAATTTCTCGTCTCCTCGATTGATTTTCTTGCAGTCTCTTCCCGGGTTAATCCCTTTATATCCCATACATTCCTTCCATAGATATCGAATCTCTCCTCTGTTTCTCTGGAAAGAACATATTCCATCCAGTAAGGTTGCAGTATTGCAAGACCCTCTCCATGTGGGATATCATAATATGCAGAGAGTTCGTGTTCCATTGCGTGAGTTGCCCAATCGGTAATTTTCCCTGTTGCGATAATTCCATTGAGAGCCATTGTCGATGCCCACATTATGTTTGCTCTTGATGAATAATTCTCATGTCTATTATAGGCAATTGGTGCCCAATGGATAACAGTCTTTAAGATACCTTCAGATATTCTATCAGGTATCCACCAATCTGTCGTTGGTGAGAAATACTGCTCCACAACATGAGAAAAGATATCAGCAATCCCAAATGCGGTCTGATTCTTAGGAACACTGAAGGTATATGTTGGATCCAGAATGGAAAATCTTGGTTTTAATTTATCCGAGATATATGGATATTTTTGCTTCTTCTCTTCATTTGTTATAACTGCGCCTCCATTCATCTCAGAGCCTGTTGCAGATAGGGTCAAAACTGCTCCTACTGGCAAAGCCTTTTCAATCGCTTTATAATGAAGAAAATAGTCCCAGATATCTCCAGAAGCATACCTGCCAAAAGCCATGGTTTTTGCTGCATCAATAACAGAACCACCCCCAACAGCAAGGATTAGCAGAATATTCTCTTTTTTTGCAATTTCTATTCCTTCTAAAACTTCCCTTAACCTTGGATTGGGGCTTATCCCACTATATTCTACCCATTTAATTTTATTCCTTTCTAACTGTTCTACCACATCATCAAAAACACCGTATTTCTTAGCAGAACTTCTGCCTGTAACAACAAGAACTTTATCCCCATAAGGTTTTATTGCATCGCCGAGACTCTCTATCTGCCCCTTCCCAAAATATATCCTTGTTGGTAAATCCAGAATAAAATTTTTCATTATCTCCTCCTTTGCAACAGAGTATAGAATGCTCACTTATATGTCAAGGTTGACTTTGGATTGAATACGCATAATTACTTCAAAAATGATTTTTAAAAAAGTTTTTTCTATATCAATATTTTACTAAGGGAAACTTGACTTTCCAATGTTTTTTTTATATACATCAAATGAAAAAAGAGGCGAGAATGTCTGAAGATAAAAATTTAATCGCATATTGCGGTCTTTACTGTGGTGACTGCTTTGGCCACGAGGGAAAAATTGCAGATTTAGCAAGGGACCTCAGAAAAGAATTAAGAGCGGTAAGGTTTGATAAGACAGCAGAATCCTTATCTAACCTTTCATTCTTTAAAGTATTTGAAAACTATAAGCAATGCTATGAGATATTAGGGGCAATGGTAGCATTCCGCTGCAAGAAAGCCTGCAAAGGTGGCGGTGGGCCTCCCTTCTGCAAGATAAGAAAATGCTGTCAGAGGAAGGATATTAATGGGTGTTGGGAGTGTGATGAGTTTGAAACCTGTGAAAAACTGGACTTCCTAAAGGCGAATCACGGGGATGCTCATATAAAGAACCTGAGGAAACTCAGGAAAAATGGAGTAAAGGAATTCCTTAAGGGAAAGAAATATTGGTATGTAAAGCCAAAATGATGTCGTGTTTTTTAACTGAAGATTCGGATTTACCGCACAAGAGGAGTTTGTAATGACAGTAGAGAAATTATCGGATAATGAGAATTTAATAGATGCAATCAACAAACTACACAGTGAACCCTGGCCGACTTTCCTGAGTTTTGACTCAATTGTGGAAAAATATTGGAGGAGCATTTATGTAAAATATCCCGAATACCAGTTGTTATTCAGAGTTAAGGCTGAATATGTTGGTGTTGGCAACTGTGCCCCTATTTATTGGAATGAAAATATCGATGGTTTACCCTCTGGCTTTGATGAAGCAGTAAAAATCATAATAGACAATAAAAAGAAGCCAAATACTCTTTGTGGATTGGCAATTGTAGTATCTAGGAAACATCTTGGAAAAGGAATTAGCAAAAAGATAGTACATGAGATGAAAAGGATTGCAAAATCCAATGGATTTTCCAATCTCATCATCCCTGTTAGACCAACATTAAAGTCGAGGTATCCGACAATTTCAATGGAGAATTATATAAAATGGGAAAGGAATTCCCTGCCATTTGACCCATGGTTAAGGGTACACTTAAAAATTGGTGGGAAAATCTTAAAAATCGCGGACCGTTCTATGATAGTTAAAGGGACTGTGTCAGATTGGCAGGAATGGACGGGTATGTCTTTTGGTGAAAGCAACAAGTACATCATTCCAGGTGCCTTAAATCCCATAAATATCAATCTTAGAGATAACCTCGGTGAATATATTGAACCAAATATATGGGTTCTACATAAGTGTAATTGACTGCAGTCTCGTCTAATTCCACCCGAAGAAATCTTTATCTCCCAAACAAATGCAATAGAGAGAGAAATAAGAATACCCCACCTACATCGCCAATGCTCGTTATGAGTGGCACAACCACATTACTTGGGTCAAGGTGAATTCTCTTTGAAATAGAAGCAATCAAGAATGAAAGAAGACTCACTCCAAGACTGAGAGGGACCATACCTATGAATGTTAGAATAAGTATTACAGAAAATATTGGACTGCCAATGTGGAGCAGAAGTGCAGTAATATGGGTTATTGCTGCAACGGGCAAAACTAGTATTAATGAGAGATAAAATGCTGCCAGGAGATTCTGCCATACATATTTATTCCAGGAAAATGGTTTTGTATAACCTATATAAAGACCTGATGTAAGCCTCATACCAGCAATAGAACCAATGCTACCCCCCTTAGAGATTAGCTGGGGTAATAGGACAAGGAGATATGGCGCTGCGCTAAATTCTGCCTGATGGTAATGGAGAAAAAGCCCTGCAGATATACCAAGAATACCACATATTATGATGACTGGACTACTTTCAGCGAATATCCTGAAGAATCTATAACGCGATGGAAAACTTTCCTTTGCTGCAAAGAGAAAAATAATAAGATAGCTGTAATCCGGTATAGTCATCTTGCGAATAATCATTGTGGCAAGAAATACTGATACCATAGCAATACCGTCCCCCACGACTGCAATTGCAGGTGATATTATGTTGTCGGGGTCTAAACCCTTCTTAAAGGAAAATATTGCAAGAAAAAGCGTAAAAGGAATCAAAACAAGTGAGGAGAGCATTCCACTCATAAGACCTATGAGTGTGAGCTTTGTAATACCCACAGTGGGTAGACGGAGTACCAGGCAAAAAAGATGGGCAAGGATACCAAAAAAGGCTGAAAAGGAAAAGCTTAACGAGAAGGAACCGAGAATATTATTGGTAAGTAGTGATGTTAATCCAAATGACGGTTTCATAAGTCCAAGATGGAGTAGAGAACTCAGTCTTGAACCAAAGGAGAGCCCAACATCTCCACGTAGATCCAGTATTGCGGGGATGAGTACAAAAACCCCGGGGACAAGAATGAGCACTCCCTCCATCTTCCCCAGGATTGAACCCGCAAAAGCACTCCCGAAAACAGTAAGAAGAAGTAATGGCGTTGCTTCTCTTAATACTTTACTTACTATTCCTTTCTCTTTTTTCCTTTTTCGTTTTGGCATAATCAACCATTTTCCTTATCGCAACATCCTTTCCCCTTAAGAGAAGTACATCACCTGCTTTAAGAATCCTCTTTGCGCCCGGCTCAAAGAACCAGTCATCTTCCCTTCTTATTGCCTTTATCATAAATCCCGTTTCTTCGGGAATCTTTGCTTCCTTTAAGGATTTCCCCTCAATCTTGGAACCTTTCTCAACAATCATCCTTTTTATGATTGTATCCCTTCTGTATACGGCCTTTACAATAGGGTGAACACCCCTTGCAACTATCTCCACCATATCATCTATTCCGTCAGATATTTCTTTTACTGCTACACCAATCTGTAGTAACGATGCTATTTGGGGAATTTCCTCTCTTGACAACCCTTTTGCCGCATAGATGGCTGAAATCCTCATTTCATAAGTTAACTCTCTTATCCTCCTCTTTATTTTGTTTACTTCACCCGCAAGTTCTATGTCATCCTGGAGAAGGGAAGCATAACCCATTTCGACCATAAGATCAGAGAGGTCTCTCATCTTTATAAGCATCTCTTTTAAGCTTTTTATCCTCCTCATTAGTAACCTCCTTTTGTAGCATTCTACTCAAATCGTGCCAACAATTCAAGGACAAAAATTAATTCTTTTACCCCTCCCCCTTTCTCGCAAAGACGCAAGGGGAGTAAAAACCGCAAAGAAATAATGTTTTGTAGGTCGAACCATCGATTCGCCCCAACATTGTAAATTGCCAATTTCACAAGTTTTATTACATTAAGAGAAGGTTATATAAAATGCGGGGAAATATAAAAAGATCACTATTGGTGCATGACAGAATTAGTCGAGAACGTTGACATTATTATATTAGTGCTTGTAACTTTGAACTATTGACTCTTTCTTATTTTGCTGATAGTCGACAGTCTGTAGTGGCAGAGCTTACTCTGCATTTTCCCTTTGCGCGAAACAAGTTTCGCTACTCCAGTTCTATCTTTTGACTCTTTACCCTATACTCTAAATTCTCTACTCTGAACTCTCGACGTCTCTACTCTGTACTCTATACTCTCTATCCTTAAGGTTCGACTCTTGACTAATCTTGTGGGAGAGGCTTTCCAGCCTCGATGATCACGAGCAGCCCGCCCCACTTCGCAAGGCGAGGCCGGGGAAACCCGTTCCCACATACCACATATCCCATATCACGCACCACTTATCCCATACCACGACAGTCCTAACATACCAACCCCTAAACACAGAACTTAGAACCCAGAACCAATTCCAAAACCCTAATATTTGTCACGGTTTTTGCACTGTTAAGATATAGTGTAAATCAGTAACTATTTCTTTGCAAGAAAAGATTTGGGGATTGTGCAAAGAAAGCAGGACTTGACAAAATTACTGAAAATTTATATATATTAAATGACCTTATAGGGCGGATAGCTCAGCCTGGTGAGAGCGCCTGCCTTACAAGCAGGAGGTCAGAGGTTCAAGTCCTCTTTCGCCCATTTTATAGTTCTAACAATGCAAGGAGGAGCATGTAGAATGGATAAAATTTATAAGAGAAGGGGTGGTGATTCCGTACTAAATGATCCATACCTAATCCACGCAGATTATGATGATCCTAATATCTGTTCCGAGTGTGGAGCAATTTATCACAACAAACACTGGGAATTTAGCGACAAGTTCTCTCATAGTGTGAAACTCGCAGGTAATTATGCAGATAAGAAATGTCCTGCCTGCAAAAAGATTGAAGATAACTATCCTATGGGATTGGTTTTTATCAGTGGGAATTTCATCCTGGAACATAAAAAATCAATATTAAATACAATTAAGGCCGAAGAGAAACGGGCAATGCAAAAGAATCCACTCGAGCGAATCATGACCATAGAGAAGGAAGCCGAAGATAGATATCTGGTAAAAACAACTACTGATGCCCTGGCTCACAGGATCGGGAAGATACTCCATAAGTCCTTTAAGGGAGAACTTAATTATAAATTCTCAGACGATCAAAAGCTTTTACGTGCTTCCTGGTCAAGGGAAAACTGAAAGGTCATGGCAGTTAATCTGGAAGAGGCAAATTTCATTTCTATTATAATGCGGATGGCTACCGGGGCTTATATCTCCCTGGGAATGGTAGAAGACCCTATAGGTGGAGAAAAGAAAAAAGATATAGAAATGGCAAAATACCTGATTGATTCTTTGCGAATCCTCAAAGAGAAAACAAAAGGTAATCTTGAAAAAGAAGAAGAAGGATATCTCGATCAGGTAATTGCTGATTTGGAATTAAACTTTGTTAACGCAAAGGAGAAAAAATGAAAAGAATAGCAAGTGTGGTTCTTATACTGTTCGCTCTCGTCCTCGGTTTTTCTCTTGGTGCAGCAGGAGCAGAGAAGAAACATATGGTAAAGAAAGGTGACACCTTATGGGATATTGCAGATTTCTATTATAATGATCCTTTCCTCTGGCCTGTGATTTATAAAGCCAATCAGGACTCCATAAGCGACCCCCATTGGATATATCCTGGAGAGGTTTTCGTTATACCTTCTGTGCCAGAACAAGTCAGAACTCTTCCCCCAGCAGAAAAAGAAATTATAGTTAAGGGAGAAACTGTGAGTGTAGAGAGTGGGAAAACAACAGAAAAGGTCCCAGAGGAAACATATAAGCCGTATATACCCTCTGGAAAAATCGAACTATTCTCGGTTGTCGAACCAAAGGGTTATGCATTTTCTCAGAAGGCAGCCTTTCTGGCCGGATTTATCTCAGACGAGAAAACCTTAAGGTCAGGTGAAATCATTAAAACACATGACACCTCGGGAGAACCAGTCATTCAAGCAACAATAGGAGAAACAGTTGACTTAAACAAAGGTACATCTGATGGTATATCGGTTGGCGACAGATACACAATCTTCGAATGGGGTAAAAGTGTGAAGGGTTATGGCCGAATAGTCCACATAAAGGGAATCCTTTCGATAATAAAAGCGGGTAATGAAATTTCAACTGCGAGATTGTTAGAAACCTATGAACCTATCGAAGAGGGTGATTATTTCATGGAATACAATCCCCCTGTTGCTATTGAAGGCAAAGCCTATCCAATCACTATCGAACTGGAAGGCAAAATTATAGCATTTAAAGAAGAATTTGGCTCCGTTAAGCCTTACTCAGTGGTCTTTATAACACCTGGGGAGGGAGAAGCTAAACCAGGTGATATCTTCCTTATTTACAAACTTCGGGAAGGAAAAGAAGAAGGAAAGGCTCCAATTGTCCCCCTTGGGAAAATTCAGATTGTCTATGTAAAGGGCAGATCTGCCTCTGGTTATATAACATCACTTATGGGAAATATGAACATAGCAGTTGGGGATGAGATAAGATTAGGAGGCAGAATTGGGAAATAAACCCTTTACTGTTGAAGACCTCTTTAAGAAAAAAGAAAACAACGAGCCCGTTGTCGGAATAACCGCTTATAATTATTCCATAGCCAGAATTGCAGATGAAGTCGGCATTGATTGGATTTTGATAGGCGATTCAGTAGGCAATAATGAAATGGGCTATACTACAACAATTCCTGTTACTATGGAAGATATGCTTACTTTTACGAAAGGAGTAGTAAGAGGTGTAAAAAGAGCCCTTGTAATAGGCGATATGCCGTTTCTATCATTTCAGACATCCCCAGAGAGAGCAGTGGAAAATGCGGGTAAATTTATGAGACTCGGAGTTAGCGGGGTTAAAGTCGAAGGAGCAAGGAATATCCAGAATATTAAAGCTATCATCAATGCCGGTATCCCTGTAATGGGCCATGTTGGACTAAACCCCCAGTATTATTTTCTAACCGGTCATTATAAGGTATATGGGAAGGAAAAATCAGATTGGGAAGCGGTTATAAAATCGGCAAAGGTTCTTGAAGAAGTAGGGGTATTTTCTATTATTCTTGAAGCTATGGTGCCAGAACTTGCAAAAAAGATTCATGATTCCGTTTCTATTCCAGTGTATGGAATCGGAGCAGGTAAAGAAACTGACGGACAAATCCTTATTGTGAATGATATTCTTGGTTTATCCTTTGGATTTAAGGCAAAGTTTGTAAAACAATATGTTAATTTAGAAAAAATCATCCATGACGCAATGACTCAGTATAAAAACGAAGTAATAGAAGGAACATATCCGGATATTGAGCATACATATTGAGGAATTTTCTCCAGGCGAAACAGAAGCATGGGATGAATTCGTAGATAAGTCCTGGAACGGAACAATCTTCCACACAAAGCGATTTCTCTCTTATCACCCGCCTGATAAATTTAATGATAGAAGTCTTATAATAAAAGAGAATAGTAAATGGGTAGGAGTTTTTCCTGCAACTTTTAAGAACGGCCTTATATCATCACATCCAGGTGCCTCCTATGGTGGATTAGTGCTTAACGAGCCAATGAGTATAAGAAAAACCCATCTCATTGTAGAAGCACTATTGGATTACATAAAAGAGATAAAATGTAATAGTATAGAAATGACCCTTGTGCCCATTATCTATCAGATGAGTCCCTGTAATTATCTTGATTTCGTTCTGATGCAGAACAATTTTACATATAAGAAACGGGAATTATCAGCATATATCCCAGTATCCCCAAAACCCTTCCAGTTATATAAGCAAGAAGCCAGAACCGCTGCAAGAAAAGCAAAAAGAGAAGGGGTGACAGCAAAAGAAGGAAGAAGCATAGAAGAATTTTATCATATCCTGGAGAAGAATCTCGGTATGAGGCATAATGTAAAACCAACCCATACTCTTGATGAACTCCTCGCGATAAAGGAACTTTTCCCGAAAAGGATCAGACTATTCTCCTCTATTTACAAAAAGAAACAAATAGCCGGGTTGATTTTATTTGAAGCCAATAAAAGAACAATTCTTGCTTTTTACATAAGTCATCTGGAGGAATTTCAACATCTAAGACCTGTAAATATACTGTTTTATCATGTAATCAAGTGGGCTTCTAAAAATCACTATAAATTTCTTGATCTGGGAACGTTCACACTGGATATGGAAGTAAATTTTGGTCTTGGACGATTCAAAGAGAGTCTTGGAGCCAGGGGAATATTCCGAGATTATCTCCAGTCAAATATTTAAATGGAGCCTTCATCTGGTAAAATAGGAAGTTTATTCAAGCATTCCATAATTTATGGTATCGGACTTTTTCTGAAAAAAGCTATTGGGTTCATACTAATCCCTTTATATACTCATCAATTTTCTCAATTCCAATACGGTAAACTTGCAATAATATATCTATATTCCGGGGCACTCATCCTGTTCTTTTCCCTTGGGTTAAACGATGCATTTTTTAAGCAATTTACTGAAAAGACCCGTGATGAGAAGGATGTCCTTAGTCGATTCTTTTTCTTTCGCTTGCTATACACTACACTCTTCCTGGCCTTTTTCATTATATTTTCGAATAGGATTGCGGCTTTTTTACTGGATAAGGGTGATGGTTATCTTATTGCCCTGGCAACCCTTACCATCTGGATAGAATCATTAACCACACCGTCTCTTTTAATATTACGAATAAATGATCGCTCTACTTCATTTGTGGTTGCCAATACTCTGCGCTTTATCTTAAACTGCGGTTTAAATATATTTTTTATACTTTACTTTAAATGGGGAGTTGGTGGTGTACTCCTCGGAAACCTCTTAAGTGGGCTGATATTCTTCTTCCTACTCTATCCGGTTTTAACCCGATACCTGACAAATAAGATAAATTGGGGACCTATAAAGGAGCTATTATTATATGGTTTGCCTCTCATCCCTCTCTCATTCACACTACTAGGTCTGGACCTCGCCGATAGATGGATAATAAAATGGATTGCAGGACTTGGAAAAGCAGGCCTTTATACCTTAGGATACCAGTTTGGTGCTGTTATGGGAATTATTGTTTATGGTTTCCGTATCTCCTGGATTTCTTTCTTTTTCAACAACCCCGAAAAGAAAAAGGCATTTGCCGACTCCGCTACAATATTAGTCCGTCTATCCCTTATACTTTGGGGGTTGCTGTCGTTTTTTCGAGGAGAAATCTTTCATATAATGGTAGCTGAAGAATATTATCCTGCTATGTCAATTATTCCAATTATAGCGTTCTCCTATATTTTATTCGGCCTCGAAGAGATATTTACTGCTGGGTTCTTCATAAAATCCCGAACGAAACTCCTCTTCCCTATCGCACTTAGCTGCCTTGTAATAAATATAATATTAAACATCCTATTCATCCCACATTATGGAATTATGGGTGCTTCAGTTGCTACATTGATATCTTTTCTATTCTTTGCATCCATATCCTATTTTGTAGCAGAGAGGTTCTTTCCCATAGAATACGACTTCCGCTCAATATTTACTGACCTCGGGATAGGAATCCTCTTATTGGCCCTGCCTTATATAGGGGGTAATCCCCTTAGCCTCCGGATAATTTCCTTTCTGCTGCTTTGCTCTATTATAGGATGGAAGGAAAAGAGTAGAATCAAAAGAGTAATTCGGGGGTTTATAACCCGAGGGTTCATAACCCGCTAAATTAGAATTATTATCGAATCAGGATTATTTTCTCCTTTAAATTTCTTGCGTTGGACAAAGTGAGGAAATAAACACCACATGGGAGCCTGCCCTTGTTTCCCTCCCCTTTCCAGACTACCCCATAAAGGCCGTCCCCAATCCGAACTAAAGGAAAGGATGAGACTTTTTGCCCTGCAATGTCTATAACATCTATATAAGGATAAGCAAAGTTACCCTTTAAGTGCAATGTGATAACAACCGAATTAACAAGAAGATAATTAGAGACTTCTAAAGTTGGGATTCCCTCATATCTCTCAACGCATATACCACTAAATTCTCCTCCAGCCTCTTCGTATCGTGCCATCCATTCTTGAAAATACAGATTGGCAATATCCTCTGATTGGAGAAATATGCTGTTTTCGTCGTTATAATTATCTCCCCAATAACTCCAGTTTGTTGAACCAGTAAGAACCCATGGGTATGATCCTGGGTGCTCTGTATCTATTATCAGATACTTATGATGGAGTAAACCACCACCGCTTACATTATCTTTAACTATAACAGATGTAGTATCCAATGGTGGACTCCATGGACTTCCACTACCTGGCATACCTGCCATATCTCTTGCTTTGGAACTATTATTATCAATCCAGCAAGTGGAGTCAAAGACGCCCCTTATATTACTTAAATCGCTTCCACCATTTCCATTCCATACCCCTTTTAAAGCATTACTAATATCCTGATGACTGAAATAAAACATGCAGAAATAAGCTTCATAATCAGATGTTAAAATCTTATTAACTATATTATCCTTAACATTATCCGATGGGCTAAAATAGACCTCCACCGGGATTCCATCTATAATAAAATGATGCTCTGTATTGTCGATTTTATAATGTGAGAATTTAGAGTTTGATGAATTGGCTGTATCAATTCTTGAACCCCACATTTCCTCAAACTCATCAGTATATGCTCCTGCTACTCCGTTGTCCTGGATTGTTACTACATTCTGTGCATTGTAAATCGTTCCCCAATTAGTAACATTGTAAGAACCTGTCCAGACCCAATCATCCGCATGACTCGATGAATCCCTGTAATCGAATATAAAGAACTTATTATGCATATTGTAATTTCCATCATATCCGGGAGGGTAAGCATCATTTATTACTGGTATACCTGCATTCATAAGATCCTGAATCTCACTATTCATATGATCATCATCATATATAAAACGAATGCTTACACCTCTATTATGAGCTGCAATAAGCGAATCCCCTACCTCCCAGTCAGGGTTGCTGAAACTGTATATACAACAATCTATTGAATACTGTGCATTATGGATATATGAGCACAGCAAGGAGTCCAATGCTACATTACCCCTAGCCAAATTGCCAGAAGATACGGAATGATCTACACTCTTATTGAAATAAACCTTGATCTTATTGCCTCCGTTACTATTTATCGGGAAAAATAAAATCAAGGATAGGAAACATTTTACGAATTTATTGACCATTATTGCATGACAGCTCTAACTCTTTTCTCATATAGTTATTATCCTTCCGGCACCTCCCCTCGTAAATGTTTCAGGATATAAATCCTCTATCTCTTTTTTGTGCTGAGTACAATGAGTAGCACATATCAAACCGAAATTTAAGAACAACTTGAAATCACGAAATCCATGCAATCCTCCAATGATTCCATAAATATTTCCGAATCGTCTTGATATAGTAAGAATGTGGTCTATTCCTGGGTGAGAGCATCCTACGACAATAACTATCCCTTTCTCTGTTTCTACGCATAATGACTGTTCTACTCCGTCTATTTCACCTGTTGTTGTTATATTCTTATGAATTTCGCGAGAAGATTCTACAGTTATGATATCTCTCGCCTTAAAAGAACCCCTAAAAGAAGGAGGAATGTAGAGCGTGACGTCATTATTTATCTCAAGGAAGCCCAAAAGACCACCAGTATGATCATAATGCGCATGGGAAATAAAGATTTCTTCGATAGAGTCGGGATATATATCGAGTTTCTTCATATTCGAAAGTAATATCCTGGGGTCTGTCCCTGTATCGAAGAGTATTCGAGGACTATTTTCTACCTCTATAAGAGCAGAAAAACCCCAATCAGCCTCTAAACCTTCTTTATAAACCTCATTATCATAAATTATTGTAACTTTCATCCTATATTCCTCTTATTTTAATCAAAAATACCACCCCTGTCAAGCCTTGGCTATGAGTGATGGGGGATTGCTTTACAAGGTTTAAACAAGAAGCTGAACTCGCAATGACAATTTGTTGAGTTCATTGGGTTCGTTGGGTTCCAGGTTAGGGAGTTGGTCGGTTGGTCGGGTGAGGATTATCGTGGTATGTGATATGTGATAAGTGATAAGGGTTCAGAGTGCTGAGTTCAAGGTTACAAGTTCAAAGTTTCAAGTTTGAGCGAAGCGACATATCTGCGTGTATCTGCGGTTTCGTTTGACTTTGGACTTTGGACATCGGATATCGGACTAACAAAAACGACTCAACTACTTAACTCTGTGTAAATCTGTGTCTAAAATAATGTGTCTAAAATTTTTTGACATTTATAGACAAAACAAGCATATAAACCTTGACTTATAACCGAATCCTATTATAATTAAATTATGCAAGTGCATACAGTAGAAGAATTTTTATCCGCATATAAAAAGAATGCTTATAATTTGCTCCAACTTTCAGGAGATGATTTTGAGGTGAGCGAGGTAATTTTTGCAATAAAAAAAGAGTTTGGAGAAGGTAGAATTGAAGTCTTCTTTAAGGGTGACGCAGAAGATGCCCTCCACAATCTGAGCGCAAAAACGTTATTCGGGGATAAACTTATGATAATCTATGAAGTGGACACTTTTCCGAAATCTCAATACAATAAAGTCAAAAAACTCACAAAAAATCCGGGGCGACTCAAGCCAAATACAATCATTCTAACATACAGTAATAAAAAAAATATGCCAGGGGTTCAAAATAGCCTATCGTGTTCTTTTGAGACCGTTTACGATTCTGGAATTCCTTCATGGATCAAAAGATTCATCCGGGGGAAGGGCTATTCTATCACAGAAGAAGCAATAAATCTTCTCCATTTCTCCTTTGGCACAAATAGAAAAGAGCTCAAAAAACAAATCGAGCTGATCGTTGGAAGATTAAAAAATGCAAATAGAGAAATTACAATTGAGGATGTAAAGGAGATAGGTTATTGTAGAGACGATACAATTTTCAAGATCACGAATTCAATGATTGAAGGTAAGTATAAAACCGCCTTACAGTATCTTATGGAGTTTTCCGACAATAAATCTCTCTTTTACTTTATCAATCGAGACCTACGATATCTTCTTATAGTCAAAGCGAATCTGGATGCTGGAGAGAGTATTAAAAAACTTAGTTCAAAAGAGCGATTGAATTTGAATAATTATTTCTTGTATAATAAGTATAAAGTGGCAGCAGAAAAAGTGTCTTATAAGAAAATGGAACAACAATACGAAGATATAATAGATGCAGAGTATAAAATAAAAAATGGATGGAATGAATTTAGTGTAAACTTCAATCTTATAAGTCAACTTCAAGTAGGAGGCAAATAATGACTGAAGACATTCAAGAACTAAGGGCTCAAATGCAGGGCTTACAGGATAAGCTTTCAAAAGTAGAAGAGAAAAAAGGAGACTTTAGCGAATCAGTATACAAAAAGGTGAAAGAGGATTACGTACTGAGGTTGGACGAACTGAGGAGCCAGCTCTCGGAAAAATCCGAATCCTTCAAAGAACAACTGAAAGAATTTTCAGAAAAGAAAGGTTCGCTTAAATCAAGGATTGAAGAATTCAACGAACAATTAGAGGAGATAGAATTACGTTATTCCATAGGAGAATACGATAAGGAGCAACATAGCTCCATGAAAGAAACCATAGAAGAAAAAATATCTGAACTAATTAAAACTTCAGATGAAATAGAATCTGAAGAAAAAGGAATCAAAGAAATACTTAAAGAAACCGGTACAGTTACAAAGGAAGAAATAGCGGAAGAGGTGGAGGAAAAAGTAACCACAGAAGAAGAACCACTTCCTGAAGTGTTAGCAGAAGAGAAACTGGCAGAAGAGTTATTCACCGGAGAAGAGGAAACAGCCGAGGAAAAAGAGGAGATTTTGACAGCGGATGAAGCAATAAATCCCGAAGTAAAGGAAGAAGTATATGAAGAAAAAGAGAAAAGCGAAGCAGCAGAAACGGAAGAGGAATTATTCAAAGAATTAGAAGAAGGACCGGGAGAAGAATTACAGGTGGAAACAAAAGGTAAAACAGAAACAGACGATTGGCTCGGAGAACTGGAAAAGGAATTGGAAGAAGAAAGCAATGAACCCGAAGGGGAAGGAGAAGGTGTAAGTGAGTTTATCACCTGTCCAAAATGTGGATATAGAAACAAACCAGATGCCTGGTATTGCGAAAGTTGCGGAGCTGAATTGGCAATGTCCGAGTGACATTTCTCTCTTTCTCATAAAAAAATTCATGATAATCGAAAAAGAATCAACAAAAACATCCCTATCATAAAATTCAGATGTTTTATTTTTTTTGTTAGAAATTGGTCAAAACCCTTGACAAAATAGGAATTATATATATCATACAAGTATAATCCAATGAGTATCTCAGAACTTCAAGAAAAAGAATATACAGGTTTAACTCATATTGCCCGGAGATTAGGAATTTCCTATTCCGAAATGACCAGGAAGGAATTGATTTTTTCTATTTTACAAGAACGGGCCAGAAAAAAGGGACAGGAATTGGTACAGGGTGTGATAGAAATTCTAAATGAGGGATTTGGGTTCCTGCGGTTTGAGAAGAAAGATTATACTCCAAGTCCCACTGATATATACGTAGCTCCCCACATGATAAAGAAATATCGTATAAGAACAGGAGATACCTTAATCGGGTCTATAAAACCTCCTATGAATTCTGAGAAATACAATTCAATGAATACAATAGAAAGTATCGACTTTAATGACCCGAAAAAAGCAGCTAACAGAATTCCTTTTAGGGACCTTACCCCTCTTCACCCAAACGAGAAAATAAACTTAGAATCAAAAGATGAAAATATCTCAATGAGAATAATAGACCTAATTGCTCCTCTAGGTAAGGGGCAAAGAGGTTTGATTGTCTCTCCACCCAAGGCAGGAAAGACAATACTTCTAAAGAGGATAGCCCATTCAATTACTGAAAATCATCCAGAGATTTATCTTATAGTATTACTCGTAGATGAAAGGCCAGAAGAGGTTACCGATATGGAGAGATCCGTTGAAGGAGAAGTTCTCGCTTCAACATTTGACCAACCCCCACAAAGGCACCTCCAGGTAGCCAATATGGCCCTGGAGAAAGCAAGAAGATTAGTTGAATTTGAGTATGATGTGGTTATTCTTCTTGATTCTATAACAAGATATGCCAGGGCTAATAATTTGGTTATCCCTCACAGCGGGAAAACACTATCAGGGGGAGTAGATTCAGATGCTCTTCGGATACCAAAAAGATTTTTTGGTTCAGCGAGAAACATCGAAAATGGGGGAAGTCTTACCATTCTTGCTACGGCTCTAATTGAAACAGGGTCTCGTATGGATTCCGTGATATTTGAGGAATTTAAAGGAACAGGCAACCAGGAAATAGTACTTGACAGAACCCTTTCTGACCAACGTATATTCCCCGCAATTGACATATTAGTATCAGGGACAAGAAAAGAGGAACTATTATATTCCCCGGAAATTTTAAACAGAATCTGGGTTTTACGGAAGATACTGAGTGGTATGATGGACAACACTGAAGCAATGGAATTTTTAATCTCTAAGATGAAGATGACAAAGAATAATAAGGAATTCCTGAGACTTATGACGGGATAAAGAAGATGAAGAAAGATATTCATCTCCATCCCAACATCATCCCACATCAATAAATTCTGACCCTTTACGAATATCCCGAATCCTATCGTTAAACCTATCCTCCCAACCGTTTAGAATAATCTCGGATACTGCATTCCTTACCCGTCCAATTATACTTCTGTCCTTAAGTGGATCGAAAAATCGAAAATCCGGGAACCCATGCTGCCTCGTACCAAAGAATTCTCCAGGCCCCCTTAACCTTAGATCAACTTCTGCCAGTTTAAAGCCATCAGATATCTTCTCCAGGGTACTAAGTCTATCTTTAGCATTACTTGTTATATCCTCTTCAGGGGAAATCATTATAAAGTATGATTTACTTCCTGCTCTCCCAATCCTTCCCCTTAGCTGATGCAGGTCGGCAAGCCCGAAACGATCCGCGTTCTCAACCACCATTACATTGGCGCGAGGGATATCAATACCTACTTCAATAACAGTAGTTGTTATAAGAATATCAAATTGCTGGCCTCTAAAACCATTCATAATCTCTTCTTTCTCGGCCCTTGCCATCCTACCGTGTAATACGCCAACCTTCAGATCCGAAAAGAAACTGTTTTTAAGAATTTCCGCTTCTTTCTCAATAGAATGCAGGTCCATTTTATCCGATTCTTCTATAAGGGGCAATACAATATAGGCCTTCACCCCCTTTCGACGAACCTCCTTATGAACCCAATTATATACATCTTTTCTTTTCTCCTCTTTTCTGACCCACTTTGAAACCGGTGTAATCCGTCCAGGGGGCATTTCATCAATAGTTGAGACATCAAGTTCTCCATAAACGGAAAGAGCCAATGTTCTGGGAATAGGTGTAGCAGTCATCACCAGGGTTTCCACTTCTCTTCCCTTTCTTTGAATTTTTGCTCTCTGAGTTACTCCAAAACGGTGTTGTTCATCGATTATTACCAATCCTAAATCTGGTATCTTAACATTCTCTTCCAGTAAAGCGTGAGTCCCTACTATAATTCCTCTTTTCTTATGTATCAGAGATAACATCTCTTTTTTCTCCAGGGGATTTATCCCGCCTACAAGAAGCCAGAAAGGAACAGACAGGGAAGATAGGTACTCACTAATAACAAAGAAATGCTGATAGGCCAGTACTTCTGTTGGAGCCATCAGGACTGAATGAAAACCATTATTAACAGCAATTAGCATTGCAGCTATGGCTACTACTGTCTTTCCTGAACCTACATCCCCCTGGAGCAGTCTATTCATTGGATAAGGAGATTGCATATCTCTCTTAATCTCACTGATAACCTTCTTCTGTGAATTGGTGAGTTTGAAGGAAAGAGATGAGAGGAACCTCTTCTCCAAAGTGGATTCTACATTAAAGGATTTGCCCTTGTGTTTTCTCCTTTTCGCCTTCCTGAGCGTTAGAAATAGTTGCAGATATAACAGTTCATCGAAAGCAAGTCTCTTTTTCGCCCTTTTTATAAATTCTTTATTCATAGGAAAGTGTAGACTATGTAAAGCCTCCCTGAGTGGGATTAGATTATGTTTTTTTATTATACCCTGAGGCATCGGGTCCTCTAACTTATTTAGTACTTCATTAAGTATATTAGAAATAGTTTTCCTCATAAATCTCTGCCCCAGACCCTTTGATAATGGATATAATGGGATAATCCTGCCTGTATGTATCAACTCTTTCTCTTCTTCTGTTAAGAACTCATAATCCGGATTAATAATCTGGAACCCACGATAATAATCTACTTTTCCACTCAAAAAGAGATGGCTACCTTTTTTAAATTGCTTTTTTACCCATTCCTGATTAAACCATCGGCCTATAATCATTCCCGTCCCATCATATACAACGATATCAGTGATGAGTGTATTTCTACTACTCTTCCTGGAATTTATTCTGATAATATCCCCCTCCACAGTCACTTCTTCCCCCACCTTAAGGTCTCCGATTAATTTTATATCACTTCTATCAAGATATCGACGTGGTGGGAAATAAAGAAAATCGCGAACAGTTTGAATTCCACATCGGGCAAGACTCATTGCCCTACGTGGTCCAACACCACCTACCCACTGAATTGAATCATCGGGGGATAAGGCTGCCATAATAGAAAAAAGGGGCTCCTATTAAAAAAGGGCCCCTGAACAATTCAATCTTCCAGGGAAAATGTATATGGGAAAGAAAGTCGCACCGCTACAGGTTCGTCTCTCTGCATTGCAGGGGTGAACCTCAACTGCTTTGACATCTCAACTGCAATCTTGTCAAGAGCGGGATATAGGGGTCTAATAAGCACTACCTTTCTTACCACCCCTTTTGTATCCACCCACAATTCAAGATATACAGTTCCTTCAATCCCTAATCTCTTTGCTGACTCTGGATACGGAGTCCTACTCTTCACCTCCGCCAGATTCAGTGCCCTGGGAGCTGTATCGTATGGAACAAAGGGTGGAATATTGAATTCAACTTCCGCTTCCTTCTTTTCATAACCTCCAAAATCAGTCTTTTCGATGGTTTCTGCTTCTGCCTCTTCATCACTCTCAGCAGCAACAGGCATTTTGGGTTTTGGTGGCGGCGGCGGTTTAACAATATTTTTGAGCTGAGGTGGAAGTTTTTGAACCTGTATCCTCTTTTGGATGGTTGGCTTATATTCCTTTGCCTCCCTTTCAGGAATAAACATAAATCCCAGAATGAATATGACAAGAGTCAGAAGGAGGGCAATTCTCATATGAAAAGGATAGAGTTTTTTAACATCAACACCATTATCCATTTTTTACCCCCTCTTCTTTGTTGTGGCAAGTGATATCTTTAGCACATTTGCCTCAACGAATTGATCAAATACATCTTCGACAAGGCCGTAATTAGTAGATTTATCACATCTCACTGAAACAATTATGTCTGGATTGATCTGCCTTTTTCTATTCATAATCGGAGATACCTTATCCTTGGTAATCAGAGCATCATCTATAGAAACTATACCGTTCATTGCAATCCAGACATGTGTAAGATTCTTGGTAGGTATTTTCTTTGCGGCCTCAGCCTGAGGTATTATTACCTTGAGACCTGTCTCCGCCCTAAAAACTGTGGAAACCATAAAAAACACCAGTAGCAGGAAAGCAATATCAGCCATTGAACACGTGGGTATTGTTGCTGGAAGTTTTTCTCGTCTTAATCTCATTTTATCTCACTCCTCTGTCGACGGTGCAAGCGAAACACGTTCAGCGCTTGCCAATCTCAATTTATCAAAAGCATTTATCATATATTGATACTTTGCACGAGGATGAGTCTTTATGGAGAAAATCGCATCCTTATTAGCTACAAGTACCGCCTTCGCTTCATCAACAAAAGCATCCTGTGTAACGGGCTCTCCATTGAGCCTTATTCCACCCATCTCTTCAACATAAACCTTCTGGATATTCTCAGACTTAACCTTTACCTCCTGGCCTTTTTCAGGAAGCACAATCTGCAAGCCCATCTCATTCGAGAATACTGTAGTAACCATAAAAAAGACCAAAAGGAGAAATGCAATGTCAGCCATTGATGCTGTTGGAATATCCGGCCTTCTGATCACTTTCTCCCTGAGTTTCATTTATGCCTCCAGCATTGCATCCATTAGAGCAGAAGAAGCTTCCTCCATTGATCTTGTATATGCATTTACTTTCTGAGTAAAGTATGCATGTGCACCTGAGATAGGAATAGCGAGTCCCAGACCAGTTGCAGTTGTAATAAGTGCTTCTGAAATACCGGATGCAACCAATGTTGGTTCAACCGTTCCAGCCAGTGCAATAGCGTTAAAAGCTCTGATCATACCGGAAACTGTTCCAAGAAATCCAATCATCGGAGCTATATTTGCAACAGATGCAAGAACAAGCATACCTCTATCGAGAAATGATAACTCCTTGGAGGCTACTCTTGTAAGAATTTCCTCGAGAACTTCTCTATCTTTGCCTACCTCTTTATACTTCTCAAGGACTGGTTGAAGCACCTTAGCCACAGGGTACGGAACCTGTTTACAAAGATTTATTGCTGCAGCCACACCCTTATTCTTGAAGGTCTTTATCAGATCTGCAGAAAATGCCTCCGGATCAGTTCGAGTACGCATAAATGTGATAAATCTTTCTATAATATACGAAAATCCAATAATCGCAGCAACCAGCAGTAACCACATTGCCCATCCACCTCTGTTAAAGAAATCAACAGCAGCTTGCATAAAACCTCCTTGTGATTTTACCTAAATCTATAGATTTAGGTTTTCGATTAGACATTCCTACCTTGATATCCAACTATAGTATATAGTAATCCCGATGAGTGTCAAGAGGGTAGCTCCAAGTAATGAAAGTGCTTCCATTGAACCCATGCTTAGCATTCCTTTAATAAGAGGAAAAAGCTCTGCGGGATCTGCCTTGGATAACCCTACTCCGTAGAAGAATATTTTATAAAAATGGATCGCTGTAGAACACAGGAGAAAAATGGACCCAATTATGGGTAATACCCAGACTCCTTTCCGCTCAATAAGAGAAAGAAGCCTCTTTATTATCAATCCATATAAAAAAACAGAGAAAGTTAATAATAAGATACCAATTCCAAATAACAACTCAAAGGGAATGTTAACCTTCATCCTGTCCTCCTCTCCTGGGTGCCACTACTTTCCTGAAACGGAGAGCCCCAAGCAATGAAAAAACGCCAGAGAGAAAAAACAAAATATAGGCAATGATCTCTACATTTCCTGCCATCTTAAGATTTCCCAGAATTGCTGATGAATAGAACTTAAGAATTGCATAGATAAGAATACCCGAAGGAGCCATGAGAATGAACTGCCACTGAGTTTTCCTCCTTAGAACATACTCATATCTTCTTGCTATAATTCCAAAAAGCACAAAGGTAATCCAGAGAAAAATAGCCGCAATAATCATTGTATAACTATTTATAAGTCCAACGCGGGCAATTTCTTCTGACCACGAGAATATTACTGGTAAGAATGCGCTCATCCTTCCTCCTCGATTACTTTTAGAATGTTCTCTTCTAATTCGCGAGCCTTTGAAGGGCCAATTATTAAAGAAGCAGCATTCTTTAAGGAATTAGTCACCTCTAACACCTGATCTTTCGTGGGATTGTTTTTATCTAATTCACTGTCATCTATAACATTAGATACAATATCCAGGGAAAAATCACCAAGGTACTTATGTGCAATCTCATCAATCTTCTCAATAACAACAGGATTCAGAATTTCTTTCTCTACTTTTACTGCCACTTCCTCTTCAATAGTAGTTACTTCCTCTATTGTTGTTTCTTCTACTTCCTCTACTACTTCTTCCTCTTTTATTTCTTCTTTTGCTTCTTCTTCCTCCTCTTCCCCTTCCTTTTTCTTTTCCTTTGCTTCTTCCACCACACCCTTCTTTATTTCTCCTACTACCCCACCTCCTTCATAAATATACCTCCTCACCTCCTCAGCATCAATCTCACCGGTAAAGACAGCTCCTATAATCTCATCCCTGTAATACATTATAAGAATTGTTTTGCCATCCCCTTTGATTATTAACTGCCTAAAAGGCGGAATATCAAGAGCATCAAATGTCTGGGTCAAAACCAGCTTTATCCTTTCTAATGCACTCTCTCCCTTTTCAAGATCACCTATATATTCCAGGGGTTCATTTAATCTGAACGCCGTCTGTATATCCAGGTTATCCTTTAAATCCATTAGATCAATCATATTACTTTTTTTCACCTATCTTTTTTATTACCCTGTGAACCCTTTCTTTTGCCTCTGTACTACCAAACTCAGCTATTGCTTTCTTCACTATAAAATCAAGTAATAACTTCATAAATTTGTTAACTTCTTCTAATGTAAGGTCTCCTACACTGGTTACCTTTAACCTGAAATCTTCCAGGGCGATATTGTCCTGGAATCTACTTCCCTTGCTAAGAGCCAATAATCCCTTACTAATGTAATCCTGCCACATTACTTTATCTGAGTCTTTCGTAAACTCCTCAATCAACATATTAAGTTGGGATATCTTGCTGTTTACCAAATTCAGTATTCTAAAATCGCCTTCGTCCTTCTTCCCCCCCAGTATACTCATTACATCCTTCTCTATATTCCTTTTATCTTTTTCAAGAACACAACCAAGATAATTATTGTTGTATGGAACAATTACTACATTCTCCACCCCTATCCCCTTTATGCAATCTATGCTACCAAGCCCACAGGATTCAGTTATAATCTCTGCAGCAGAACCGACAAAAGCCACTATTTCATCTATATTACCTGGTGTTATCCCACCCCTCCTAATTATTGAACCGTCCCCAGAGGATACTATCGCAAAACCCCTCACTTCAGGAAGGTTCAAAATATTGTTGAGTGGTACTTCAGGACTCATCTATCTCTTTCATCCTTTTGTTTACCAGAAGTTTTCCGAGTGTCTCTTCTGCCTTTGATTTTAGTGCTCCCACCAATTTATCAAAGAATTCTTTTGTTTTTTCCAAATCCAGAGGAAAATTTTTCTGGAGCAAGAGAAAATCATTGCCAGCAAGTGAAATGGCATCTTCGAGCCCACTCTCGCTTATCAATTCTACTGCCGCTCTCCTCCAGGGGCCGCCTCCAAAAATTCTTAAGAACCCACTGGCCTTTTTAATACCTTCATCCACTATTCTTATTTTTTCTTCAGGGTCATAAAGAAGGCCTTCCCTAAACAACCATGACAAAGTTTTATAGGTATTGAGTGCATCCAGTGGACTTGCCTCAATGATTTCCTTTAGTGTCCTTCTTCCATCAGATAAAATTAGAATTTTCCAATCATCTTTCTTAAGAGCTACTTTTTCACCTTCTGGCGCTTTACTGGACTTCTCAGGAATTGTTGTGAGCGGAGGCAAATCTTTCCTGTACACATTCAACTCGTCCTCTCTTGCTTCTATAGATTCTATTAGCTCTGATAAAGGTTGTGAGATAGTATTAATACTTGCTCTTTCATTCGGTTGAAAATTAAAACGGCCTTCTTTAATCATACTGAGCGCAAAGAATGCATCAATCCCTTCGGAAGAATCAGTTTCAGCGTGAATTACCTTACCCTCTAATATATATATATTCCCCTTCTTCTTTATAATCAATCTTCCAGTTTTTTCGAATCTTGAAAGAAGATAATATATTTCCACTATGGGGAAATATGATAAATCACCTTCTATTGCAACCTTCTTCATAGTGCTATATTAAGAAAAATATTACAATTGTCAAGTCGAATTATCCTTTAGATTACTATGGTTTCCTTAACAAGTTCCCCTTTTCTGATACGCTCAAAATTAAGCATGTTAACCTCCGGAATAGTTCTTACTTCACCGTCCGCGATTATTTCGGCTATTGACAAACCAGCTGCTGGTGCTTCCATAATGCCGTGGCCACTGAATCCCGTATTAAGATACAGATTTTCTATATCCGGATGTTCCCCTATTAGTGCATTATGGTCTTCTGTGTTAATGGCATATAAACCACCCCACATATTCTGTATCCTGCAGTATTCTGCCCCCTCTATCCTTGCCTGCAAATAAAGATTCACATAATCCTCATAATAAGACCTATCTGGTTCAGTATTAAAACCCGGAGATTGATTTTCATCTGCACGCCCTACAATCAGGTTCAGAGCTTCAGGCCTGAAGTAAACGCCATTATCTATAATGGTAAGAGGAATTTTCTCGTAGTTTCCCGATTTTGGCTGGGACACCACGAATAACATTCTCTTGACAGGGGCAACTGGAATATTCTGGTCTTCTGGAATCTTGGATCTCTTGAGTATTTCTGCTGACCAGGCACCTGAAGCCAGAATAACCTTTTCGCAACCAATCATCTCTCCTTCTTTTGTTAAAACTCCTTTAACCCTCCCCCCTTTTATAATAATCTTATCAACCTCCGTATTTAGCCTCACTTTAACCTTCTCCGGGCATTTATCCGTTGAATACTCAAAATATGTGGTTGCTGCTGTGGTTGTATTCAATATCGCACAACTCTTGCCAAAGATTCCTCCAACAATGGGAGATATGGAAAGCATTTCAAGGATATCAGAGTCAAGATGGTCAATGGAAGTCCTGAGACCCGGGATTATTTCTTTAATTTCCTCCGGTGAAACTAAGGCTGTTTCAACACCTGCCTCATCCCACCTGGGTTTAAAGTTAACAATATCTTTCCACTCATTCTCGTAATATGTAAACAAATATCCATTCCGTTCAAATCCAATACTTACACCGAACCGCCCCTTAAACTCACTAAAATGATTGATGGAATATGTTGTCATTTTCATATTTACGGTTGTAGACCAGATATTTCGTATGCCTCCTGCAGATAGAGAGGTTGATTTCTGGGCAAGCGCATCGTTCGCCTCCAAAACCAGGATATTACCGTCGTAACCCTTTTCAAGCAAATAATAAAGAGACGCTCCCCCAATTATCCCCCCCCCAATAATTACTAAATCATTCATCCATACTCCTTTTATGATTTACCACTTGCAAAAGTTTTAACATTATCTATAATACAAAGGGTTAGAATATTTATAATAAACAAGAAAGAATAGTCAAGTAGATTTTTTATTATTACTTATTATCGATATAACAGAAAGGAGGTTACTGTGAAATTCTTTTTAGATACAGCCAATGTAGAGGAAATAAAGAGGGTAACTGAATGGGGACTCATAGATGGCGTTACTACCAACCCGACACTTCTTGCCAGAGAGATAAAAAGAACCGGAGGAAAACCCTTTGATATACTCAAAGAGATATGTGAAACCGTAAAAGGTCCGGTCTCCGCTGAAGTAACAACCCTTGAAGTTAAAGAGGCAGTAAAACAGGCTGAAGCACTTGCAGAGATAAGCAAATGGATAACAATCAAGTCACCAGCGACGATCGATGGGATAAGAATAACAAGGAAATTGGTAAAGAAAAATATTCCAGTAAATATGACACTTATCTTTAGTGCAAATCAGGCTATCCTTGCAGCTAAGGCTGGAGCTACTTTTGCGAGTCCATTTATCGGAAGATTAGACGATATAGGAAAAGATGGTATGAACCTTGTAGACGAGATGGTTACCATCTACAATAATTATGATTTCGATACAGAGGTTCTTGTTGCCTCGATTCGTCATCCTCAACATGTAGTAGAAGCCGCACTCCTGGGGGCAGATATAGCAACAATACCATTTAATGTAATTGAAAAAATGACTGGTCATCCACTGACGGATTACGGAATTATACGCTTTGAAAAAGACTGGGATGAGGTAAAGGATTCTGGTTTTAAAATCCTTTGAGATACTCTACAGAAGATAAGGAAAAGGTTAAATTAATAACATCACATCTTTTATCTTTTGATTGCCATCCTCCGTAAGTGAATCATATATAAATAAATACTATTTTTATTTGTCTCAACCTCAATCTACATCCATTTATCCATAATTAAAGAAAGTAAAACGGCAAATGAAATGCGGCAGTAAACAGATACATTATTATTATACACCACAAGGATATCTTTTGCCACGGAGTAAGAAAGTTACCTTTTATATTCTTAATAATTATAATGAAAGAGATTATAAATGCAACAGCAAACATAATAGGGGGAGTAGAAGTTAATAGCATTAACAACATTACAATGAAGGAAGAAAGAATTAGAAGAAAGGGATTAGCAGGAGGAGTAAAATTACCAGGGGGAACAAAATTAGGAGGGGAAGGTTGAACTAACAATATACTCATCCAAATGCCACAAAATGTTACAAATAAGATTGAAAGCCCCCAGAGAATCACCGCAGTTCTTATTGATTTATTACTCATAAGGAGTTCTTTTCTTAAGGTCGAAACCTTAGGGATCCTTTCCGGTTTTTTTGTTGAAATTATCGCACCAACCACAAATCCAATTACTGCCCAACCTGTAGAATTAAGTGTAATTACCAAGCGGTTAAAAAAAGAATTTTCTAGAAGAGTCGGATTTACCTTCAACAACAGGCTAGGCCAACTTGCTATATAAAAAAGAACTCCCGATACACCAGGCCAGCCTCCTCCAAACGCTTGTTCGTAAAACATATTAAACGAAATATCTACGAAGATCAATATCCAATACAATATTAGAGAGAATATAATTGTAAAAATTATCAGTTTGATTCTTTTTCTATTTTCCATGTATTCTTAAAAAATTAAGGGGACTAATACATATCTGCAATTTTGTATCGCAATTATGAAAGCACATAAAACCCCGTTTACCTTTTCTACACCTCATATAACAATAATCATGTAGCATACAACAATAATCCACTCTGTTCCTTGGAGCCTTCATTCGTTTTCTTTCTTCTGGGGTCATGTTATCTGGTGTTTTGGGGATTCCTCCACTCCAATTCCCACCACACCAGTTTGTCCCTGGAATTCCCCACAGTCCAGATGGATCAATCATATTCACAGGATTGTTAGCACAATAAGCATAAGGATTATTATCTTGAGGGGAGATAAATCGCTCGTTTGGTGAAGAGCCATATATAAATCCATAAATAAAAATTAACTGTTGTAATGGTAATATTCCAAAGGTAGAGTTAAACTGCCATACTGGGTCTTCCTGAGTAAATCTTCCTATGTTTGGTTCATAATACCTCGCCCTTAGGTTGTAGAACCCTGAAGGTGTTCCATCTTTCTCCTGACCTGTATAGTAGTAATGGTTTGGAACTAATTCATACTTCTTCAGAAATTTACCGAAATTATCATATACATATAGATTTTTGTAAGTTCCACGATCATATACTGCAATAATGGAACCAAGTGCATCGTGGTAGTAATGATAAGGTTTGCCGTCAGAAACAATCTTACATAGCAATATCCCATTCGTATAAACATATTTTGATTTAAGATTATAACTTCCATTAAGTTCTACAACTGCATACATTCCATCGTAGATATAGTATGTTGTGTCTGCGCCCTTATTATACTGATGTATCTTCCTTATCCTTCTTCCTTCTGGTGAGTAAAGAAATTCAAGGTCTTCGAAATTAAGTGAGTCACTCCAGTGAACTTTTTCCAACCTGCCTTCCCTATCATAGGAACAGGTATATCCTCCAGACATTGAAACAAGATCTCCCTGATTATTGTAGGTAAATGTATCTCCTGTCTCCGTTATACTTAATAGTCTGTTATTATTTGTATTGTAGTTATAGGTTGCAACTACTGAACCATCCTCGCTTTTGGTCAGTCTATTACCCATTGGATCGTATGCATATTCAATATCTTTCTCAAATTTTCTATAAAATGCTGTCTTTAATCTTCCTAAATTATCATAACCATAAGCAATCTCTTCCTTTGTTCTATCGGGAAGTTTGATATATTGTTTGATTCTGTTCAACCGTCTGTCATATCCATATTCAATTAGAGGAAGATTATCATTGGGAAGACTATCTAGAGAAACATAAATGGCGTTTATTTCAGCCCTACTCCCAATCTTATATATCTCTTTAAACCTTCCGTACTCGGGAATGTCAGGATATATTATCTCCTTCAGTGAACTATTGTCATAATAGGAAAGGTCCCATTCTCCATTATCAACTATGGTGGATTTTACTCTACTTGCATCATCGTATTCCCAAGTCTGTTCTATATATGTATTTGATGTATCAAGAAAATTGTAAGCCTTAACCCCTTTTTTCATTCCAGATAGATCATAATTATAAACCTTGTTAAATAGAGAATATACCTTTACTGTATCCAGATTACCAAGGTCATCCCTGATATGGATAATGTCACCTGTTTTATCTGTCGTTTTAATTAATTCACCTGCTTTATTGTATTGGAACATCACTGAATCAGCAGGATCATGATTATTAAAGTCTTTAAGGCTATCATAGTACAATTTTTTTGTGAGCCTATGCCTTTGCCTTGCGTCGTAAAAATGCTCAATCACCTTTCCATCTCTGTCCATCTTGAAATGAAGCAGACAGCAGCATGGATAGTATCCAAGAGAATCTATTGTTGTATCTGGATAATGAACAGAAACAAGGTTGTTATCCTTATAGTTATACTCTATTGATTTTTCATTAGCATTGGTGAACATTACAAGTTTTCCGTCAAGATTGTGATCATATTTTGTTGTAAAGCTACTATCATTTACATGCTCTACCACTTTTTTCAAAACAGAGGATGGATAAGAACTGTATTCATGGGTTATCACCATTTCATTCGAAGTATTGAGTGCTTTCTTTTTTACAAGGTTCCCTGCCTTATCATAAACAAATTCCTCGGAATTTCCATCAGGATATTTTATAAAAGTAAGTTTTCCCATTACATCATGACTATAGTATGTTGTATCCATTACAGTGGGATTTTCTCTTGTTTTTACCTTCATTGCAACCCTTCCCAGACTGTCATAAGAATAAAAAGTTATTATATCATTGTTCGGGATAATATCCCCTCCGATATTTATTCCCTCTTTAAGAAGATATGGTCCGTTGTTGTTATCATTGTATTTGTAATATGTTATCCTTCCCTCAGGGTCTTTAACCTTTAAAAGGTTTCCAACATTATTGTAATCATAGAGAGTTTCGAGATTCCGCTCCCCTACCCCTGCAACATACCTATCTTTTAAAACTCTTGTTTCGAGGTTATTATGTGAATCATAATAATAAATCGTCTCCCTTCTCATTTCGTCAATAGTCGAATCAAGCCTGACATAGTATGGATTTTTTTTCGGAATAGGCTGAGAATAATAATTCAGAATAATATCACCATTCTCATACTCAATCCTTGTGGGGTACGAACTATTTCTTGTCTTCCCATTTACTGAATATCTAAAATATTCATAACAAGTTCTATCGCCATTAGGATCTTCAATCACAAGAGGATTATATTCGTTATCATAGTCACGGTAATAGGTGGTTATCCCTGCAATAGTCCTCGAAGCACGCGTTCCAATCGGATTATACCTAATAATCTCCAAATAAGAATTCCCATCAATAGTGGGTGTGAAGGTTGTATCAATGGGGTTATGTGCACCTATCTGAGGCAGGTCTTCCCAATGATATATATAGAGAGAATCAATCCTATGACCTTCCCCATAGAATCTCTTTATATAAGTCTTTGAAAGTATCGTATCACCTGAAGCAATCTCTTGATAATAAGCTCCCTCATTTGAATCAAATGGATAATACCAGTTGTTCACTCTGTATCCCGTTAACCTATGATTATTGTAAGCAACTATGCTTGTATCATTATCATCAGAATACAGCCCTTGTGGGAAAATATGGGTTACTATATCCGTTTTAATATCGTTGTGGTAATAATACCGATCAAGCACAATCAGATTATCATTTTTCCCCTTGCCTGTATGTTTCACTATCTGCGCTAGACGATAAACATATTTGACTACGTTGAACCGCTTATATTTATACTCTATCCATTCATCTCTTCCAGCTAATTTAACCTTATATAGGAGAGGTATAGAGTCCCCATCATTATTTTCTTTGAACTTTTTATAATAAAACTCCAAGCTGTCCTCCCATCTATCTTCTACAAACTTTAGAGTATCAGCACAATAAGTAAACTTTAATATTAATTCTCCAAAACGTTTAACAGAGTCTACTAAAGCGACAGACGGATAAATTTGACTTCTTGTATAGTACTCAATACTTCCATCAGATTTTTTATAATTCCAATGATTATCATCTATTTCTTCTAAACCATTATGAACCTTGTAAACATCGGCAAATTCAAATTCACCATTTCTTGTTCTGTTAGTGACGAATCTAACATTTCTAATATAATTACCATTACTTAAATTAAAGTAAGACCTATTATTAATAGTATCTTCAGTAACTCTCATAAATTTCACATAATTATGGGTCCATCCTCCTTCTCCAAATGGTTGAAGTAATTCTCTATATTGTTCGTTATCTCGAAAGTAAATTACTCTTTCTCTACTACTATAACTTCTCATAAAACTTATCCCATCTCTCAGGGACATTGTAATATCATCAGATTTAATATTAAAGGTTCCATGTCGTGCATTTATTGGATCGTTTGTATTTGAGGTACTGTCAGGAATTTGATCTTCCTCCAAGCGTATTGACTTACACGGACAATAGAACCCACCAGAGAACCAACCACACCTACCGGCACCCAGTGTTGCGTTTATAGAAGTAGCCCATGCATCTACTAAAAATCCTCCCTTAAGCCTATAGTGTTCATCATTGACTTTCTTCAAATCCGCCCATGTGTGGAGATTCCCTTGATCGTAACAGTAAGGAGCTCTCCAAGTTAAGATAAATCCAGTTGGTGGGTCCCAAGGTTGCCCTCCACCCAAGTATTCTACATCGGCAGAGAGCTTGTACATCCCGCCTGGCGAAACATAGATTAGACCAGAACTCCAGCTCGTGTTTGTCCAAGCTCCCTTTAATATTATTGCAACAAATAATAAATTTAGTGAGAAAACTTTAAGTTTTTTCATAGATTCTTCTTTATCTGATTTCTATTATCCATTAAATATTTTTATATATACTAATACTACACTCAATCTGTTGGACAACTAAACTTGGTGAAAAATTTAACTAAATTTTTGAATTTGTCAAGTATAAAGAACCGACTGAACTACTCTCCTTTTTTTTATTAACTACAAAATGCACGAGAGCTCCGAAGGAGAAGGTCTAACAAATGAGAATTAAAAATCCCGAACTGCCAACGATTGGATGTCAAATAAAATCAGAAACTTAAATATTTCAAGGAGTAACGTCCATAAGAAAAAGAAAATAGCGCAATGTCAGAGCACACCTATAGCGGTGGGATTTATCTCCCGCATTGTTGGGCATAAGAACCAACGCTTCTTATTTAAAATTGGAATAGCGAGACTTCTCTCGCGAGAAGAGTGATTTAAAAAGCTTTACATCAAACACAAAAAAAGGGTGGCTAAAAGCCACCCTTTTCTGGTCTGATCAATAGACCTTTTTTATTTCACCAACACCATCTTTTTCTGATCACTGAAGGATGAGCTCTTCATCCTGATAAAGTATACACCAGAAGGAATGTTCATCTTATCCAGGTGAACTTCGTAGTATCCTGGAGTATGAACCTTATCAACGAGGACCATTCTCCTTCCAAGTCTATCAAATAAGGAAATAGAGACTTTTGCCCTCTCAGGAACCGCATACTTGATAGAACTCATACTAACAGAGATACCAGGTACGGTGAGATTAAATACAGTAGGTATATCGGAAATCTCGCCTACACCAGAAGAAACGATTGGATATTCCTTTACATCGTTTGTTGGATCGACATCAAAGGGTAGGGCTGTGTAATAACGGAATGTCATATCGCCCTCAAATCCGGGTGTCCAATCAGTAAATACAACCTGTTTTATACCTGAACCTATCCAGTCATAGACCGAATCTCGATGTATCGTAATAGCTCCAGTATCAACCTCAAAGTATGTATAGAAGGAATCTTCTGGCGCATCGAGATTGGTGCCAATAAAGGCCCACGGTGACACCGGGGTACTGCTATTGATTGTATCTGGTGCAAATCCAAGGGTAATCAGTACATCAAAGGAGAACATATCCCAGTCGCCTCTTGGCTCTATCTTGTAATCACCATAGCTATAAGAAACAGGACCACGGAGGATGGAAAGGACTGTTCCGGAGTCAGGTGTAGTATATCCATAGTAATCATCTACCAGACAGGAATCTACACCATCAGATACAATCCATTCTCCATATCCAGCATCGTCATCAACCACGGTAACGAGATTTAATTCAACAAGGACACCCTCGTTTGCTTCATTGGCATCGATATCTCCAGGTGTTGTCTGGTATGGAGCCGGAATCGTGCCGGTTCCAAAGATCTGCGGCATTGCACGATCCGCCAATCTGGTCTCATTGTTATCTTCAATAGGACTGAAGATAAACAAAATGGAATCTCCCATAGAAACAGGATAATCCTGAACCTCTATTCTAACACCATTCCATGGACCCGATACATCCTGTAAGAATATATAATAACCATCCGAGGCAGTGACTATACCATGTCCCCAAACAATAGAATCGAGATATGGTGTTATAGTATCTCCACCCTGGATGTCGGCAATGGTAACAACAGAAGGTGGACCAAAGTTATTGTCTCCAGGTGTAAGGATACCAGAAGCTACGAAGTCCGCGATATTATTATCTGTATCAGTACCATCGGGACCGCGATAGAACGAATGTCCAGCTTTAACATCACACACTGGCATTCCCTCACCAACAAATGTCCAGGAAGTGGTATCGTAAGTTCCATAACCCACAGCATCAATTGTAACACTGGCAGCTCCATATACATAGGTAAGGAGAACATTGTCATCTCCATTCTGCCAATCTACATCGGCCACAAGGTCAGTATATGGTCTTGCAGCAGTGCATACTACAAAGAATGAATCTACTGGTATTATGCCTCCATCGAGAGGAATAATATTATAAACTGCACCGCCGTTTCCATTTACACCAACCAATTTAAAGCTATCCAGGGATGTACCTGGTGCACCATATAATTCCGTATAGAGTGAAGTATCGCCTCCAGGTGAATCATAGTATACCTCATTTATAACAACTGTTGGCGGCGGCGCTACCACTGTAAGTGTCCCGGCCATAGCAGGGTCAAACTGATAAGCAAAGCCCCTCGAGAATCCATCAAGGTCAGCATATATCCATGGACCCTTATCGTAAGAATATCTATAAGCTATGCTGTATACACCTGGTGTCGTAGTTCCGGGTATATCAATCTGTCCAATGAATTCGAATGTGTCATTAGATGAACTTTCAAATGCCGCATTAAACCATAGCCAGAGCGTATCACTTTCGGGGAGGTCAGAACCTACTGGTCCCATACCCACCTGTGGCGTAAAGTCACCAATAGAACCACCTGGTTCATATGCATAGCCAATTATTTCAGTTGACAAATTTCCTACAACCCCTGCGGCACTGCCACTCTCCAAGATACAGGCATCAACAAATGGCGGCATAGGTATTGCTGGTATTACTTCCATTAGCCTTCTTATTAGTGTATCACGTGCAGCATTATCCTCAAAATCATCCATCTCATAAGGAATATATGCGCCAATCCAGGTTAAACCGCTATAGCCCAATCCTCCTGGTGTTGTATCACCCCAGGCACCTCCATCACCATCAGCAATGAGCTGGAAGGCCGAAGATGCATCAATCTCATCTATTGGGTCTCCTGTAGCCCATGCCGTGGGAACGACAAAGTCAGGATAGTCAGAATCAAATGTATATGATGGCATTCCATTACTTATTGGGTCACCTGGAATACCAACTACTGTATCGATATCATCAGACGAGGAAAGGTCATCCTGGATATAATCGCATCTGAAGATTCTTTCAACAAAATCATTTGATTCTGAAGAGTAAGCAATATCATCACCTGATAGGAATAGTGTATATCTATCAGAGGAATCTGCTCCTGATGAATAGGATATGAATCCCTCTATCACCTTCTGGGCAGAATCAGTAATAGAGTATGTCTCAGCCCACCAGAGCTGACTCCAGATAGGTGCTATCGAGTCTGCATAATCTTCAAAATCACCATCATCCATCACATCATAGGTATAACCAAGGTTATCAAATGCATCGATCAATTCCTGTCCCACTGTAGTTGTAGCATATACAACCAAGTTCTCGGATGAAGGATAAATACCATATGCATAAACATATGGAGCGATTGGATCAGTGGAAACATTTCCTAAACCATCGTATGCTTCTATATACCAGTATACTGTGGTCCCTCTAGGTTGAGCAGGGATTGCTGCTGTAAAAGAATCCGTACCAATAATATTCATAGTGAGTTTGTTCCAGGAAGCAACATAGTAATACAGAAATGCCGAATCTACACCAGCAGGGTCAACTACACGAGCAATTACTGAATCATCCTCTGCCATTGCAAAGTGTGAAACAGGATATTCCAGGATAGAGATCGCAGGACCAATAGTATCTTGAGGTATAATTGCTTCAGGACCTGTTACATCATCTAAATAGAGGTAATACATATAGTCTGAAATATACCTGAATGCAACATAAACCGTATCATCACCGTAACTGTCAAGGGAAACAGCAGCACTGTCCCAACTTGATAGCGTTACAGTTATATCGATAAGAGTGTCAGAGAATGAGGACAGAGCAGTATCGGTAGACACCAAAATCTGCATATCCTCGGCATCTCCATCTGTATACCACCACCATCTGATAGTATCAGCTCCTGCAGCAGTTACAATAAGTGGAGGAGTAATCAACCATTCATCTGCATTAAAAGTATTATATGAACTGAATTGACATGAATAGGAACCTGAGTGGGATGCGTATGAAGTTTGCTGAACGGTATCACTCGGATCTGCATTCACATTTCTGATCAGCCATCCCATAGGCGGAACAGCTAACTCGAATCCTTCACTCAAAGCTGCACGGGTCTCTCCAGTAATCACCGTTCTAACAGATTTAACACTCGGTCTATCCATCCTCACCGTAAATGGAGCTAACTTCATCTGTTGCTCCATTACATCAATTTCTTCCTTTGTCATAGGCTTTTTCACATCATAGGCGGCTAAACTCATTCCAAGGAGTAGTGCAAGAAGTAACGTTGTTCGGACATACTTCATAAATACCTCCTTGTTATAAAGGTTTAACAAAAATCTATCAACTTATTAGTCGGATTGATTCTAACCCTTGATCAGACCCGGCCTCATCATAAGAGAAAAGCTCATATGATAAGGAATAATCATAGCAGTTTTTTAGAAGTTGTCAAGGGTGCGAAAATTTGTTGTCCTCTTTTTCTTTCTCCAATCCATATCCTTTACCCGAACCGCGTTTACATAAACTTTCCCCACCTTTTAATGTCCCTTTTAAGATTTCATCGACTGCATCATCAACCCTCCCAGTTATCCCAACTATTGTTTTTATACCGAATTCATCAAAAAGGCCTCTTGCCCTCCTCCCTATTCCCCCTGAAATAATGTACTCCACACCGAGATTATGCAAAAACTCAGGTAAGAAGTTTGTCCGATGGCCAGGATTGGCAATCACTTTCTTACTTTTGAGTTTATCATCTTCAATGTCAATAATCGTGTATTCGGGGCATCTTCCAAAATGGGCTGCAACAATATTACCATCTGTAGAGATTGCTATTTTCATTTACTTACCTCCTTTTCATAATCTTATCACAAAAACTATCATCCCACGAAGTAAAAATTACTCCTTATTCTTTATGGCCTTCCTGTAATGCGTTCCTCCCTTTCTAAGTAATACAGAACCACATTTAGGGCATTTCTGCTCCATACATTGCATTCCTCTCCTATGGGGCATCTCGAATCCACATTTTATACACACGCAGGTGCCGCCACTGCCAAGTCCTTCACCCCCGAGTCTGCCCTGCCCTGAACCCTGACCTCTTCCGCTATCCTGAAACATCTATTCCTCCTTTCCCATCTTTATCATTACCAATGCACCCTTTCCATAACCATCCCGGATTTCATTGACCTTTTCAAGTTCTGAGGGTTTATGGTATCTCTCAAAGGGCTCTATTTTGGACATAATCTAGAGCCTGTTGATATTATTTTTCCTGATTTAGGAGTATATCCCATATCTTTTTAATCTCATCCGTAACTTCATTATCTACAAAATCAACGACGGGTTTAGCTTCAATTATTGCCTTTGTAACGACTCTATCATAGGGGATTTTTCCTGCAATAATTATATCTTCATTCTTGCATCGCCTTTCAATCCTTTCGGTAATTTCAGGGTTGATATCAAATTTATTAATGCAAACAAATGTTCTTACATTAAAATGCCTGGTGAGTTTAATAACCCTTTCTAAATCATGCTCCCCTGAAAGTGTCGGTTCTGTAACTATTAATGCCTGATCAGCCCCTGTGATAGACGCAATAACAGGACAACCAATTCCCGGTGAGCCATCAATAAGGATTAAATCGCTATCATTCTTTTCAGAAAGAACAGATGCTTTCTTCCTGATTTCTGTAACCATTCTACCGGAAGTACCTGCCCCTGGATATAAATGCCCATAGAAAAATGGGCCATACTTTGTATTAGCAGTTATTATCCTACCAGTTACTACATTCTTTAGAGAAATAGCCCCCGTAGGACACACAAACTCACACACCCCACATCCCTCACATTTTATTTCTTTAATTCTGGAATTATCTATTGCATCAAAACGACAGTACTCCTCGCAAATATTACATTCTGTACATTTATCTTCATCAATAAAGGCTATTTTTTGACCCGAAAACTCTTCTTCCTTTTCTACTTCTGGAGCCAATATAAGAAATAGATTTGCCGCATCAACATCACAATCGCATGTAATCGTATTTGAAGATAATGATGCAAATGAAGCCACAAGTGTAGTCTTACCCGTCCCACCCTTTCCACTGATAATTACTAACTCTTTCATTTTTTAATTCTACGGTTCAGAGTCTTATCCATGGACTTTTGTTTTGTCCTCAATTACTTCATACATCTTTTTAAATCTAGACTCGTATTCGGGCATTACGGAGATTAAACTCTCCCCCCTCGAATATGCTTCTGCTACTTCCCGCTTGAAGGGAATTTCCATCAAGATATCAATCTGATTATCACGACAATATTCTCTTACTTTATCATCGCCTATATCGGACTGGTTGATAACAACTCCATACTTTATATTCATCTTTTTAACCACGGACACCGCCAAATTTAAATCATTCAAACCAAAGGGCGTTGGTTCAGTCACAAGGATACAAAAGTCACTTCCCTCAATGGACTCGATCATTGTGCATGATGTACCGGGTGGGGAGTCAATGATTACAGTCGAATCTTTCAAGATATATCTTTTTAATTCCTGTATTACAGGAACGGCAGAAAGTTGTGCGATATCAAGAACTCCGTGGAGGAACTCTATTCCATTGGCTTTCCCTCTTTCGATCCTACCTATAGATTTTTTATATTCCCTTATTGCCTTCTCCGGGCAAACAATCTCACAGCCCCCGCAATTGTGGCATAAATCCGGGAAAATCAGGACCTGTTCTTCAGAGACAAAAATGGCATTATATTGACAGAACTCTGCACATTTACCACAAAAATTACAGGAGTTATAATCCACTTCAGGAACCATAACATTGACACTCTCTACTTCCTTGATCGTGGGCTTTATAAATATATGAGCATTGGGCTCTTCAACATCAGCGTCAATAAACTGGGAACCTTTAAGAGAGAATGCAAGCCCCACTGCTACTGTTGTTTTACCTGTTCCACCTTTTCCGCTCGCAATAGAGATTATCACAGATTGACTATTGTACTACTTTAAACTGATAGCCTGAGTGGGACACACATTAAGACAGATGCCACATCCAGTGCATGTATCTTTATCAATCTTCGCAATATCATTCAGGGTAATAGCATTCACTGGACAAACACCAACACAAACACCGCACCCTGTGCACCTTTCCTGATCAAGAATAGCTTTTAACTCCGTGATCGTTGTCTCGTCCCTCACCGAAAAGGATCTATTCCCATATTGTCTTATACCTGTACCTCCACCAATCCCTCTTCCGCGACCCAATCCTTTCCCCCTTCCTGTTCTAGGCCCCAAACCACTCGGGCCTGTTCCATCGCCACGCGGCATATAATCCTCCTTATTTTAGTATATAACGATTATTACTTAACGCCCTCCAAACCCAAAGTGCGGTGGAACGCTCGGCCCTTTGGCTAATTCATACTCGCCTTTAATGAATTTATCAATTGCTTCCCTTACAGTTCCACTTACACCTATTGCTATTCCTATTTTAGCTGCGGAGAGTACACTCATTGCATTTGGACCAACATTCCCCGTTAACACTACCTCTGCTCCTTTGTCATTTATCAGTTGAGCAGCTTGAACGCCAGCACCTCCTGATGCTTGCGTTGCTTCATTTGATATTGCCTCAAACTTCTCAGTCTCGGTATCGTAAAAAATAAAATATTCACATCGAGCAAAACGCCCATCTATATTGGAATCAAGATTATTTCCAATAGAACTTATTGCTAATTTCATATTCTCCTCCTCAATTTCTGCCGCAGCGTTACAGGGAAAGTTGCTTTACTCCATTGTAAAATTATACATTACCAACAACACTTTTAGGCTTCGGTCTTCCCTCTTTAGTCTCCGATCATTTAACTCTTAAATAACCAACTATGACTATATGATTATTAATCTAAGTTACTCCTTTTTTAAAGTCAAGGGAGAGGGCATAAAAACTTTGAGTCCTCTCTCTTGTTTCACATTTTTTTATTTATATAATGTAATTACTTTTTGGCTTTCTCCCCCTCTTTCTCCACGACTTTAAGCCTTTCCTTCACACTCTTAATCTGGTCTTCGAGGAGTGAGAGCTCTTCTTTCAGGTAAGACTCTTCCTCTTTAGGCGTTGGCACTGGAGTGTATTGGGGATAGGAATAATCTCCATACGGCGCTCCATAAACACCTCCCCTCCCGCCCCAACCTCTTCCTCCTCCCCAGGCTCTGCTTCTTCCCCCTCCCCAAGGGTAACCCCCGCGACCTACTCCATAAAATCCCCTTCCTGGAATCGGATTAAGATATCCGGGAACTGAATAGCCAGCACAATAACCCGCACTTCTTCCAGTCATAGGCCCTAATCCTGCTGGACCTGTTCTATCTCCCCATGGCATAATATACCTCCTTCTTTTTTAAGTTTTTATAACCTAATTGCCAAATCTTCACTCTTTTCTCTCATTTCTAATTATGAACTATAGTGCATAATTAATAATATGCGTTATGATTCATTTGTCAACCCCCCTCCCGAAAAAGAGTAGAGAGTAAAGAGTGTATCTTTTAGTATTAGGTTCAGAGTACTGGGTTCAAGGTTACAAGTTACAAGTTTCAAGTTTTGGGTTTGGGATTTAGGATTTTTACCAATTTAACGACTCAACTACTCAACTACTTAACTCTGTGTAAATCTGCGTCCAATTCAGGGGTTAGGATATAGGATATAGGATTTGGTGGTGTGCGTTTTTTATTAGTATCTATCTGCGTTTATCTGCGTGTATCTGCGGTTTCATTTTCTTGGTGGTGTGTGTTTTTAATCAGTTGATATCTGTGTTAATCTGTGCCTATTCTTAGGGTGGTGGGTGTTTTTATCTGTGTTTATCTGCGGTTTCATCTGTCCTCTCTCAAGTGGCATTATAAGGCAACTTGGCCCCCCTGTTCCTTTTATGAATTCCAAAAGGTCAATTCTATGGACTGTAAAGCCGTTTTGTTTTAGCTTTTGGGTTGCCTCTATATTGGATGCCTCCGCAATTATTTCCTCATTACCCAGGGTAATCACATTTCCACTTACAAATGTTTGAGAGTGGACTTCAATCACCTTAAAACCATTGAAAAAAGCCTCTGGGAATACCCCTTTACAGCAGAGTATATATCCCCTACCGAGAACACTCATAGCACCACCAAGATGTAAATAAGTGGATGGAACATTTGCCACTCTTATTTCGTATTGCATCTTTTTAAGTAATCCTGATATTTGTTTTATTCCCTTTTTATTAGTTCTTCTGGATTTTCCAATAAAGGCAACTCTATCTCTCAATATGACATCTCCTCCCTCAACTGTTCCTGGTTCTTCTATAGTTCCTGCTCTATGGTACCCAAGTGAGCTTAAGAATTCTGACATCCAATCCTCCTCTCCCCTTCTGCTTGGTAAACCCATTCTCAACTCAATATACCCTTCTGGAGTGCATACGGCTGTATCCCTTGTAAAGACTGAATTTGGATGGTTATTAAGTTCGGGGATATTGATAACCTCACTCCCGAAATCCTCAAGTATTGCCTTTAACTCGTTATGTTGTTCCCTTGCTCTATTTTCATCTGGAATATCGGTAATGTTATGGACTTTGAAATTCTCGACCCTGAAATATTCAGATTCAGGACTACAAACTATAACTCTTTTTAAGTTGTCCCCTTCTTTTTTTATCATAGAATTTATTTCCTATGCCAGAATATTATTAAATATCGAACTTTTTGCAACCATCGACAATAAGTGAATGAGTTAATAAGTAAAGTCTAATAGTTAAGTAGTTGTCTTCCATTTTTGTCCATTTCCCTATTTAGCAATTTTACTATTAAACTATTTGACTGAACCCCTTTGCATCCAGGTGAGAGAAAGGGGGGCATTCATTTAATTGTAAGGTTGACAAAGGAAGATAAAAATCTATCAATATCACTGTCATGAAACAATTTAAAGACTTTTGTAGACTCTTGCTAAAACAAAAAACCAGATTGGGCAAAGGGCTTGTCTTCCTTCTTATTGTGGATGGAGCTCAAATGGTGGTTCCATGGATTCTAAAATTTGTCATAGATGATTTGAGTAATCTCCCCCTATCTCATTCCTTACCATTCTATGCCTTAATTATTATCGGGCTTGGATTATTAGTGCTCGTCTTCAGATTTTTCTGGAGGGTCATGATAATCGGGGCTTCTCGAATGTTAGAAAGGGATCTAAGGAAAGACTTCTACCATCGCCTGATGTCTCTTGGCGCTCGATTCTACCACCAAACAGATACAGGAGACATAATGGCACGTGCTACAAATGATGTAAGAGCAGTTCAACAAGCCGCTGGATTCGGGGTAGTCATAGCAGCCGATATTGTATTTATGGGCCTTGTGGCTCTTGCGATGATGTTTTATATCAGTAGAACACTTACCCTATATGCGCTCATCGTCGGGCCATTTATTGCTGGTTGCACCTATTATTTTGGAAAAATAATACATATAAAATTTGAACGTTCACAGGAGGGTTTTTCACTCCTTTCGGGGAAAGTCCGTGAATTCATAACTGGTATACACATAATAAGGAATTATGTCCAGGAAAAAGAAGCCATTGATGATTTTGACAAAACAAATGAGGAATATTTTAATAGAAGTATGGACTTGATTAAACACTGGGCAGGATTTCGTCCTATAATCTTCTTCTTAGCCGAAATTGCCTTTAGTATCATATTATTCTTTGGCGGTCGGGATGTCATCACAGGAAAGATAACACTTGGGTCCTTTGTCGCATTCTTTAGCTACCTCGATATCCTGATATGGCCAATGATAGCAATTGGTATTGTAATAAATAGGGTTCAGAGAGGAACTGCTTCTCTTAAGCGACTGAACCGAATATTAACAATGGAACCTGAAATCAAAGACAGGGGAAAGGAAAAAGTAGAGAAAGGAATAATAGAATTCAAGGATCTCTATTTCAGCTACGATGGAGCATCTGTACTCAAGGGAATAAACGTTCAATTCGAACCAAATAAGAGAACAGCAATTGTCGGGACTACTGCTGCCGGTCGAACCACTATAGTAAACCTTCTCTGGAGAAATTATGACGCCGAAGGGATTTATATAGATGGTAAACCCATAGGAAATTTCTCGCTGGAGAATCTAAGAAAATCGATAGGCCTGGTGCCTCAATCAACTATCTTATTCTCAACTACCATAAGAGATAACATTGCTTTTGGTAAGCCAAAAACATCTCTTGAAGAAATCACTCGGGTGGCAAAGAAAGCCGAGATCTATCAGGAAATAATGGAGATGGAGAATGGTTTTGATACCCTCCTGGGAGAAAGGGGGATGAACCTCTCAGGGGGTCAACGACAACGTATCGCCATAGCAAGGGCTTTAATATTGAATCCCCCAATATTAATATTTGATGATGCTCTTTCTTCTGTTGATTCACATACGGAAAAGGCAATAATGGCAAATATCAGAAACTTTCTAACTCAAAGGACTTCAATACTGATAAGTCACAGGCTCTCAGCTGTTAAGGATGCAGATGAGATTCTTGTGATGGATAATGGTGAAATAATCGAGAGAGGCACTCATAAAGAATTGATAAATAACGGGAAACTATATACACGGCTCTATGAGAAACAAAAATTGGAGGAAATTCTCGAATAATGCCTATAGAGACTCATTCATATTTCGAAGAAGATAAAGTTGGGAAGGTTTATGATTCCACAATAATGAGATGGCTGTGGAGTTACATAAAACCATACTGGAAAATAGTTCTCTTGAACTTTCTCCTACTTCTACTTTTAACTGGCTTTAATCTTATCCTTCCCTATATTTACAAAATAGGTATTGACCGCTACATATCGCCTACAGGCAAGGAAGTCCTCCAGGCGGAGGAGATGCCGAAAAGATTCAATAAGAGTACATTTATACAATCGGACAACCGTATATTTATGGATCTTTCTGGAATAAAAGAGAGCACCAAAGGTGAACTGGAAGACAGAGGAGTTATATCCAGGGATAATTATTACCTTATAAAGAAGTCGGATGGGATAAGGCAGGTAATAAAGAAAGTAAAGCATTTAGAGACTGATGATTTTTGCATTGTTCTATCAACAAATATGAAAGAGCTTTCTTTTTCCGAGCGTCTACAGTTACGTAGGGGCGCGCTTGTTGGTATAAAGAAACTTGCTCTAATTTATTTAGCGCTTATCTTCGCGATATTCATCTTTTCCTATATTCAGGTTTATCAGATCCAGTTGATAGGCCAGAAAATCAGTTACAATATAAGGGAAAACCTGATAAAACAATATACCTCCCTTGCTTATAATTTCTTCCAGAAGAACCCGGTTGGGCGCCTTGTTACCCGTGTATCAAATGATGTTGCAGCACTCAGCGAGTTCTTTTCTGAGGTCCTGGTATACATTGGGTCTCATATACTGACCATCATTGGAATTCTTGGAGTGATGCTATTTATGAGTCCCAGACTATTCCTGGTTGTCCTTGCGATTCTCCCTCTGGTTATATACCTGACTTTTGTTTTTAGAATCAAAGCAAGGACAATATACAGGAATATACGTAAAAAACTCGCCATAATAAACTCACATATCTCAGAGAGTATATCAGGCATTTCTGTAATTCAATCATTTGTTCAAGAAGATAGAAAAGAGGCAGAATTCGCTCTAATTAATGATGATTATTATGGAACAACCTTCAAAATGGTAAAGGTTTTTGGGATCTTCCGTCCTATGATAAGTTTAATCCGTTCTCTTGGAATAGCTGCTCTGATATGGTTTGGAGGAAAGGGAATAATATCAGGAATAATTAGCTTTGGAACACTCGTAGCTTTTATCTCCTATCTTGAAAGATTGTTCCAACCGATCAGGGAATTGAGCGAACAATTTAACATAATGCAATCTGCAATGGCTGCTGGTGAACGCATATATAAGATATTACAAAATGACGATAGGATACCCAATCCAGTGGTAGCGTCAAATCCCAAAATAAAAGGGGATATTGAATTTGAGAATGTCTGGTTCTCTTACGATGGGAATGAATGGACTCTAAGGGATATATCCTTTAGAATCGAAAGGGGAGAGAAGGTAGGAATAGTTGGATATACAGGTTCGGGAAAGACAACAATAATCAAACTTCTCCTTCGTCTATATAATTTGGACAGGGGTTCAATTAAAGTCGGTGGAGTTGACATCAGAAATATGGATAAAAGATACCTCCGAAAGCATATAGCTACTGTTTCTCAGGAACCTTTCCTTTTCTCCGGAACTCTAAGGAAAAACGTCAATCTCTGGAGAAAGCCAGAGAAAGATGCATTGGATAGAGCTCTTTTTGTATCCAATCTTAATAAAGCAATGGATAGAAAAAATATCTCGTTGGACCTTACGGTTACAGAAGAAGGCGGAGGACTCTCGACAGGAGAAAAACAACTGGTCACCTTTGCACGGTCTTTAATAAGTGATTCACCAATCCTCATTTTAGATGAAGCAACTGCAAATATAGACCCTGAAACTGAATGGTTGATACAGGAAGCTCTATTCAAAATGATAGAGGGAAAAACATCCCTTATTATAGCGCATAGACTTGCAACTCTGAAGCAGATAGATTCTTTAATGGTAATACATAAAGGAGAAATTGTCGGAAGAGGAACCCACAAAGAACTTATTAAAGAGGAAGGCATATATAGAACACTCTATAAATTACAGGAAATTGCCTAGATACGACAGTCTTTTAGTCTTCAGTCATTAGTTAAATGACAGTTAAATGGTTTTTATTAGTCCAACGTCCAAAGTTCTAGGTTCGAAGTCATTTGTATGGATTAGGAGAGAATAAGTTAAGATAAGCAATGCACTTGAAACCTTGATCCCTCGACCCCTCGACCCCTTCTCTAATACTGATTACTGTTAACTATTATAAGACTATACCATTCTCCTTCCCATGGCTTCCTTTTTCCCTGGTGTATTATCGAATACCTCTATTACATAGCATACGAGGCCGATGAAATCCTTGCTGAACTCTCCATGGAAATAGGAATGGATGAGGTTGGTATATTCCACAATCTTCCTTTCGTAAGGGTCGGCAGTTTTATCCTGTGGTTGAATTACCCTGGTAATCGTCCGTAGTTCATAACTTGGCATATCAAGAAAAACGATTGTAGCCTGGGGATTTCTCATAAGATTCAAAAAGGAATGGGTCTCGAATTTCGGAGTAGAATATAATTCAAGGGATGTTTGAATATTCGTATTTAGAACCTCTGGATGCTCATATAAATCAACAAGAAATCCCATCTTTTTGGGCCTGGGCGCTTCGATAGTGTCTTTGAGAAATGTGAGTTTTTCATCAATAAATTCCTCTTTGGGAGCAAAACCAAAGCCTTTTACTGCATTGTTTAATGTAAAACAACTATCCTTTCTCCCAATACCATAGGAAGCAATCATTCCTGAATGAGGTCCGGCAAGTCTGAATTTCCCCTTCATCATATCCTTAAAACTCTCCAATCGGGCATTGAGATTCCATTCCATAAAGGCATCAGGTAGAGACCTTATTGTATATTTATGCCATTTTCCATCCACCATCGCACGAATTACCCCTTCCCTTGCCATTGAAGAGTCTACTGTTTTCTGTTTAAAAAAATCTCCCTCCCAGATATTTACATTCTCTGAGTGTTCAAGAGGCCCTCCAAGAAGTCTCCTGAGCGGAGTAAGCAGAAAACTAAGTGCAGCAAACTTCAAGAAATCCCTCCTATTCACTTTTTACTCCTTCTTTTTTGGCTTATCTCTGGGTGGCTCCTCTTCCTCTAAATCCTCAGATAACCCACTAAATGCTCTCTTAAATTCCCTGATTGCTTTACCGAGAGATTTTCCTACCTCTGGCAGTCTTTTTGCTCCAAACAATAAGAGTGCAATAACAAGTATTATAATTATTTCCGGCCATCCGATAGTTCCAAACAAGATTCCCTCCTTTTTAGATAAAGTAGAGTCAGAGGCAGGAATTGTCAAGACTCCCTGGACCTCTTTTGTAAAACACAATCTACGATACAAAGATATAAGAGCGAACATTAAGGTTGACATTTTAATCAAAATAAACAATATATATAAAATTTTGATTATTAAATCTTAAAACATAGGAGGTATTGTGGGATCAAATCATAAGATATTATCTCTTTTTTTATTGATACTTTCCTTTACTCTATCAGGAATGGATGAAAAGAAGGCCAAAATATCCAAGGATTTATCTTCTCCTATCGAGAGATTGAATGCCTCTGATGAAAGAGGAAAAAACAATGGCATGAAATTTGATTTTTCCTCTGGTTCAATCGATATGCATCTCTCTTTCTCAAGGGATGATATTATCCTGTCTGCTAAGGATAAGTATACATTTACAACATTCAAAAATAAGGAATGGAAACTACTTAACATTCCTGGTGAACCAGCAATGCCATATATACTGTACAGGGTCAGCATTCCACCAAATGCACTTTTATCTCATATTGAAGTAATAAGTGCAACTCCTGAAACACTGGATGGTAATTTTAAGATATATCCTGCACAACCACCAGTCCCTATTTCCTCTTCAAGCGCATCGGAGTTTGTCAAAGAGAAGGAAGAAATATATGAAAGTGAAAATTTATATCCTGGCAGAATAGCAGGGTTTACTCATTCAGGGACAAAGGCCGGATACAGGATAGGAAGCTTTCAGGTATTCCCTATCCAATTCCTTCCCAGAAAGCAAAAACTAGTGTTATACAACGATATAGAATTACGAATACACTATGAACCCATTCAAAGGGAAGTCACCCCGAGGAAAAGGAAGCAGGTTAAGCATTTTAAAGGCATTGTCGAAGATATGGTAATAAACCCTAATGATGTTTCAAAGTGGGCCCCACCTGTAGGTGTTGCTTTTTCTAAAGCACTCCCTCCTGGTGATGTAGATTACGTGATAATATCCCTCTCTTCCTATGAGGATGAGTGGCAACCATTGATACACTGGAAGAATAAAAAGGGTGTAAGAGCAAGGTTTATCTCGAAGAGTTATATCACAAGTAACTATTCTGGTGACAATGTGCAAGAACAAGTTAAGAACTTCATTGATGATGCAAATACAACCTGGGGAACAACCTACTTTATTCTTGGTGGAGATGTGGGTGATCTACCCCATGTTCCCTGTTATGGTTATGTTGCAACATCACCACCCACAATAGACTCTAACATAGCATCTCTGCGCTTCTTTGAGGACCTGGATAACAACTGGGATAATGATAATGACCACATATATGGTGAATCAAACGATGGACCTGGTGGCGGAGATGTAGATATTTATGCCGACTGCTATGTAGGGAGAATGTGCATCGAATCATCATCTGAGATTTCAAATATTGTTGATAAGATAATAGATTATGAAAAAAATCCGCCTACCGGGTATCTAAACAAAATGCTCTTCTGGACAGAGGAGTTATGGACTGGTGTCTATGGATACTACACTGCCGATCAATTAGAAGACACCTTAAGCACTCAATGCACATACACCGAATTATACGATGGGCAGGGTACCTATACAAGTGATGATAATGCCGTAGGAACAATGAATACTGGTTATGGATGGACGGTTGTTTGTAGTCATGGTGATTACGATGAGGTTATGCAGGGTTCCCTTCCTTCAAAGGATGTAACCACAGCTGACCTCGATGCTCTCTTAAATATCCAGAGCAATAAATACGGGATACATACAGGAATGTGCTGTATGTCCGGTGGTTACCATGAGACTGTTGATTGCTATGGAGAACATTTCCATATTGATGATGAGGGAGGGGTTGCAGCCATTTTCAATTCCGAATATGGTTGGGGTAATGGTGACGCTACGAGTCCGAGTTCCTGGCAGGGATGGTCGAATTACCTTATGATAAAGTTCATATCCAATATTTTTAACAGGGACCATTATAACATAGGTGAAGCACTTGGCCTGGCGCGTGATACCTATATAGATTCAATAACAAGCACAGGCGTATGGAGATGGTGCCTGTATGAGTATAACCTCCTTGGGGATCCCGAAATGCCAGTATGGACTGAAGAACCCGGACAATTGCATGCAACCCACTTTAGTAATATTGGAGTTGGGAACCAGAACTTCTCGGTAAATGTAACCGATGGCGCAAGCCCTGTAAACAATGCCAGAGTTTGCCTGTGGTGTAAGAAGGATAGTTCTATGTGGGTTAGAGGCAATACTAACGCCAGTGGGAATGTCACATTATCTATTTCTCCGGATTCTACTTTAGATACAATGTGGGTTACAGCGACCAAACCCAATTATAAAACCTATGAGGGCTTTTCCGAAGTTACATCAGGCAATACCAAACCCTCCATACCAACCCTCATCCGAATATTCGATAATGCAATAATAGATGCATCTCCCGCTTTTCAATGCACTGTATCCTTTGTATCAACTGATCCTGATAATGACGATATCCAGTATGAGATCCAGTGGGATGAGGCTCCCAATTTTTCCAGTCCTTCTTCTAAGAACACAGGAACCCATTCCTCTGGCAATATAGTTACCACAACGATTTTCCTTGGTTCAACCCCTGCCGAAGCCGAAACCCTTTTCTATTGGAAAGTACGTGCATCTGATCCAGACGGTTCGGGAAACTGGAGTAATTGGAGTGATACTCGTTCATTTACAATGGATATGGAAGCTGAAGATGTATACTGGTATCAGGTCGGAAGAAACCAGTTCAGTCAGTGCACAATGAATAATGTAATGGTTCAGGGTGATTCGGTGATATTAACTCAAGGTATATCCGGTGTTGATACACTTACTTACTGGAATCCTAACGCAGCTACTTACTTCTATCACCGCCAACCTGATAGTTATAATGATGTGAATTACTCCGTCCGCTTTACTCCTTTACACTCAGGCACTCTAACCACTGCTTTCTTCTGGTTTTCTCATCTTGTAGGAAGTGGAAATATAAGGATACATATATGGGATGATAGTGGGGGTTATCCTAACATAGAACTGGGTTATGTGGATTATCACACTGATTCTGTTAACACCGGTGGTTCTGCAACCGTGGTTGATCTTTCCTCCCTGAGTATAAATGTTAACACCTCATCGGATTTCTATGTGGGTTATTCCTTACTCTCCGGGGTAGATACCCTGGGATTAATGCTTGATACAGTTGGATATCATTCTGAAAGATGCTATGACTATTGGACCGGGCACGGGTGGGAAAAATCGGACTGGATACATTCTAACATGACATGGCTCATAGAAGCGACGGTTGAATATGGAAGTGAAATCCCCGAAGGTTCACTCACCTCTCCTGCTATCGTCTATACAGATCTCACCACTGAAAATCCCAATAGAATCGATTGGGATGGGGTAAAATGGACAAAATCAGCAGCAGATGATTCCATAGGGGTGCAGATTGAATATAAACATAATGGCTCCTGGAGTCTTGTACCGAACGATTCTATAGGGGCACAAGGAGGCTGTACCAATTCAACTGGCTTCTTTGATAAAACATCCGATTTCTGCACCGTTGATCTTTCCTTGCTGCGTCCAAACATCTACGATACACTCCGAATAAAGGCAATCTTCAGGAGACCCCCAACCAAGGCTTCCAGTGATCCTGCTCTTAAAATGTGGGCCTTTGGTAATACTGATGACATTGTAACAGGTATATCTACTATCGAGAAGCCAATGATGTTTGCTCTAAACAGAAATCAACCTAATCCATTCACCAGGAGTACTACAATTCAATATCAACTTGCAAGGAAGGCGAATGTTGAGCTTAAGGTATTTGACGTTACGGGAAGATCAGTGATTACGCTTGCGAAAGGGGTACAGAAAGCAGGTTTCTATAGTATCCCCTGGAGGGGAAGTGATAAAAACGGCAAATCATTGCCCTCGGGAGTTTACTTCCTAAGGATGAAAGCAGGGAACTTCAAGGCAACACAGAAGATGCTTCTCCTTCGTTAATTGGGTTGTAGGGGTTCAATTTGTTAAAGCCCAAATCTTCACACTCCTGTGTGATAAATGATGCCTCTAAAATCTCATTAGACAAGGCAATGTCTCGTTTCCAATTGCTATTCCAATGGTTTTAATCGGGTCACTTGCGTCTGTAAATTTTTACTCCCAATCCTCCTGCAGGGCAAGTCATAACTTGCCCTGCTATTTCAAATAAGTAATCTCCATCAGAACTTTTACAAATTCAAAAAAACTTATAATAAATCGGGATGTTCAGTAACATGGTGGTACACCTGACTATATAATTTAGCATAGTTGTTATTATCCTGGAAGTAATCTCTTCTATCTTCTCTTATTCTAAAAAACTTATCTTTATACAAGATATCATCT
>Ga0307429_1000063_pt1 | contig 76240 bp, 57 predicted proteins | sample SalMarWE160230MG_FD_202151 | JGI IMG/M metagenome (GOLD analysis project Ga0307429, IMG submission 202151) | Salt marsh sediment microbial communities from the Plum Island Ecosystem LTER, Massachusetts, United States - WE1603-230 | ecosystem: Environmental > Aquatic > Marine > Intertidal zone >... | reverse complement strand
CTCCAACGACTCCAAACATATGATACAAGATACTGGTGGACATGACTTTGCCTTTCGGATTTTTCCATAAAGTGTAAGGCCATGTCCTTTTTTATGCAACTACATCTACCCATTATTCGGAAGAGCCGGATTTTTCAGCCGCTCATCGTCCAGCACAAAGCCCTTGACAATGTATTCGGTTAACCTTTGTGTTGCCCATTGCCTGAAACGGGTGGCAATATGAGATTTTATCCGGTATCCCACCGAAATGATCATATCAAGGTTATAGTGTTTAACCTGCCTGCTGACCTGTCTACTACCCTCGGTTTGAACTATTAAGTAATCCTTAACAGTTGCTTCTTCCGAAAGCTCCCCTTCGCCGTAAATGTTTTTGATATGGATATTTATATTTGGGATAGTGGTCTGGTACAGTTTTGCCAAAGCCGCCTGATTTAGCCATAGCGTTTCACCTTCCAGCCGGACATCGATTTTCGTTTGCCCGCCTTCGGTCTGATATATGAGTATTTGACCGCCTTTTGGAACTATATCGCCTTTAGCCATTATTGCCACCTTTCATTGATCCGGCATCCGGTCTCGACAGCGGGGGATTTAATTGCAAAGATTTTATTTCCAGGCAGGTAATACGTCAACGATGTTGTTGGGATTAAGTAGGGACGCACACAGTTTTATTCCTTGACACCATACTCAATTAGTTGTTTTTAAGTTGTGCGCAGTTTTTTCTCTGTGGAGATCGCCTCAGAAATCCATCAGCTTCGAGGCATCATCGATGGTGCCCTCTTTGCTGATCTTTCGGCCCGGCCCGGAGGGGCTGTCGAAGACCAGATATTCCTTCTTGGCCTTGATTGGAAGTGAGAGTTTGTAGGGCTTACATTTCGGGATGGCATCTACGCGAATTTGTACACGCCGCTAGCTCCTTCCAGATCAGTGACGATGTCGATGCGGAGCGGTTTTGCCGCCAGGGGCGGAACGAAACAGGCGAGCACGAGCAGCATCGCGGCTAAATGGAAAGAGAGAAATCCCGCTCTTCTCGTTCGTCGCGTCACCGGGGGTTTCGGTTGGTTTGTTCTGTCTTTCATTATTCGCACCTCTGTAGCCTGGATTCATAGCAGGACCTTTGTCCCACAGTTAATCGAATCCGGATTCGAAGCTAACTTTATTCAGCCGTGGCAACCGAAGTTAATCTTAAATTAATTGCACGCACAATAGTGAATAATGATATCTCCGTCCTGCAGTAAAAAACAGCCATTTACAGAAAAATTGATGCTTTGATGTGCATACAATCTGTTTGGAGCGGGGCTTTTGCTCAGACATTCCGGGAGTTTTTCTACTAATTATCCACCAACGGTACGATTTTTCACCAAACTGTTGCAAATATCAGGAAATTCGATGATACTGTCGGCTGGCAGCCTGTTGAATAAGGAAAATTTTTAACGGCAGCTTTGTGGCTGAATATAAAGTGTTTGTTAGAAGTAAGTTAAGATAATATTTGCGGCTTTTCGGGACATATTGGACTGGCGGCGGCGTAGAAGATTGTATGTATTGTCCGGTGTTATTCTTGCTGCTCAAAGGAAGCTCACGAGGCAGAATTTGAGTTATCAACAGGTTATCCACAATTCGGATTTCTGATAGGGCCATGCTTGTTGGCCTGGCCAAACCGAAGAAATATGCGAAACGGCCGCCAGACAGCAAATATTTGCACGTACAGGTCATAAATAGGATGGCAACCGGATGGGAAATTTGATATTTTGGGTTCTCGAGTTATTGGAACAGCAGGTGGTGGAAAACTCATCGTAACAGATATTGATAGGAATAAACCGGCGATGGAGCGCAAAAAATTGAAAGAAAAATTGAAAGACAAGTCCAATTTCGTTGTATATGCGGAGTTGACAGGCGGGCCGGGATTCAATTGCAGTCCCATTGAAGAGTTTCTCAAGGATTATAAAGATGCCGGGACATCGGTAATACCGAAAGGCATTGATTTTGCCGGTATCACACTAACGCAGAATCCCGGCGGCGTAGCGAACATCGAGCCGGCCGATGTGATCAGCCGGCTAAAGTCGAAGGATTTGTTGGGCGGCCTGGATGTTCTGCCGCACGTCACCTGCAAGGACCATAACGCCGAAGGTATCGTCAGTGTGCTTGTCGGCCATCGGCACGCCGGCATCGAGAGCATCCTGGCGATGACGGGTGACAAGCCCGTCGGTGCCAAGGGCGTCTTTGAGCTGGATTCGATCGGATTGCTGCAACTGATTCGAAATATCAATAACGAGTCCTACATAAAAGCCCGCCCTGAGAGTCTGGAGAATGTCCATCAGTTTTTCCCCGGTGCGGCTGTTTCACCTTTTAAGTATACCCCGGCCTCGCAAATTCAGCAGTATTACAAGATGGAGAAGAAAATTGCCTCGGGCGCGGAATTTCTTATTACGCAGGTCGGCTGGGACTGGAAAAAGTCGCTCGAACTTTTCAGGTACATGGACGAAAACAATCTCGATGTTCCTGTCATCGGCAACGTTTATTGCCTGAGCACGATAACGCCCGCGCCAAGGTTGATGCACGATATAAAATTGCCCGGCTGCTTTGTCAGCGATGAATTACTGGCGAAGATATATTCCGAGAAGGTTGACGGCCATCTCGAACGGGCGGCCCAGCAGGTAGCGATGTACAAAGCTCTCGGCGCCGCCGGCGTGGATGTCGGCGGCGTTCACGATTTCGAGATGTTTGTTCAGATACTTGGAAGAGCGGCCGAGATCGGCTCGGACTGGGAACAATTCAAAGACAACCTGTGCTGGCCGGCAAAAGATGCATTCTATTTGTACGACGAGGCCGGCGGCAGAACACAGCTCCCGAAGCCTCGCAAGAAATTTAAGCAGAGATTCTTTAACTTTTCACACTGGGCCTTTCTGGATCCCGACCACACAGGTTTTCACGCCTTGAAGAAAACGATGGCGTTTCTGGGCACCGAAAAAGGCAAAGGGGCTGTTTACAAATTGTTCAACGCTTCCGAGAAGGGCTTCAAGTATCTGCTGTTCGACTGTGAGGAGTGCGGCGATTGTTTCCTTCCGGAGAACTTCGGCCTCTGTACGATCGGCGGCTGCGAAAAGGGAATGGACAATGCCCCCTGCGGCGACTCGACCGTTGACGGCTATTGCGGCAACAATCTTGAGCGGGTTTGTATAGGAGAGCTGATTTACGATGCGGCGGCCGCTGAAAAGGACGGCCTCGAACGGCTCAGGGCAACGATAAATAAAGCCAGAAATCCCGCCCTGGAACACACATCTTCGATTTTGAATTATCTGTTCGGCAAAGACCACACGATGAAAGCACCGGTGATTACTATTGGAGAATCGATCCATGCTTCAATTCCGAAGACCGGCAAGATAATGCGGCAGTTGGCCGAGCTTGGACCCGATGCGTATTCTAAAGATAGCGGCCCGTTGAATTATATAAAGGCCTTAATTGAATCGCAGGTCGGCGACGGGGCGGATTATATCGCGGTTAATCTCGACGCCTTCGGCGAGGACGATCCGCAGGTCAGTGTCGACATGATGACCGAATACGTCAGGCTCGTTCGCAAGTGGGGCCAGGGCGTGCCGATATGTGTCGACAGCAGTGACAATGATGTTCTGATCACCGGCCTGAAGCAGTGGTACGATACCGATAAGGCGGTCAAACAGCCGCTTATCAACTCGGTTAAGGTTTATACAATGGAACAAATCCTGCCGCTGAAAAAGGATTTTGACTTCGCGGTCATCGGCCTTTTGGTCAGCGAGGATGCGCCCACCGGCGCGGGCGGCTCGCACTCCGTCGAGGAACTCTATTGCCTGGCGAAACAGATTTTCGATAAAGCCGTTGGCGAACATGGTTTCAAGCCCGGCGAGATTTTCTTCGATTCGACCGTGTTTCCGCTGGCGATAGATATGCCGATGGAGCCGAATGTCCCCGGCTATACGTACCGGGCGTTCGAGACGATAAAGAAAATCAAAAACGATTCGAAAATGAAGGGCGTGCATTGCTTGCTTGGCGTAAGCAACAGTGTCCGCGACCTGCCGGGGCGGAGGATTGGCGTTTGCAGGGCCTATATCGCGAGGGCGATAGAGTACGGCATGGATGCCGGGATTGTCAATGTCGCGCACCGCTACGGCCGGGTCGAGCCGGCGCCGGAATTGCTGGAATTGGTTGATGCCTTCGTGAAGATGGACGGCTCGGCGGAACGGATGAACAAATCGATGGAACTGATGGGCAAGTTCTGCCGGGAGAATAGAAAAGGAGCAAAAAAATGAAAAAGAGTCGATTAAGGAGCGGCGTTTTTACGATTGCAATTATGCTTTTGTTCGCGGCTCTGACGGGCTGCCAGGTACAGGAGCAGGAAAAGCTGACGGCCGTTTCGTTCACTGACGTTACTATCGCCGATGATTTCTGGGCACCGAGGCTTCAAACCAACCGGAAGGTAACTATCCCTTACGATTTCGAAAAGTGCGAGCAAACCGGGCGAATCGATAACTTCGCAAAAGCGGGCGGCCTGATGGAAGGAGAATTCGAAGGTATCTACTTCAACGATTCCGACCTGTACAAGGTAATAGAAGGCGCCGCTTATTCGCTGAAAATCCATCCCGATCCGGAGCTTGAAAAATACGTCGACGGCGTGATTGAAAAAATCGCGTCGGCCCAGTGGGAAGACGGCTATCTCTATACCTTTTATTCACTCCCGCAGCGGCAGCCGGAAAAACGCTGGACCGACGTTCGCAATAAGCATGAGCTTTACTGTGCGGGCCACTTCTTCGAAGCCGCCGTTGCTTACTACCAGGCTACGGAAAAAAGGGAGATTCTTGATGTGGCGATCAGGCTGGCCGATTATATCGACTCGGTTTTCGGCCCCGGCAAAAAACACGATGTCCCCGGACACGAGGAAATCGAGATAGGGCTTGTGAAGCTGTATGGCGTCACCGGCGAGCAGCGGTACCTTGCGCTTTCGAAGTTCTTCCTCGACGAGCGGGGCCGGGCCCATGGGCGCAAGATATACGGTGAATATTGTCAGGACCACAAGCCGGTGGTCGAGCAGAACGCGGCGGTAGGTCACGCCGTCCGGGCCGGGTATCTGTATTCCGGCATGGCGGATGTTGCCGCCCTGACTTCCGACGCCGACTACGTCGAAGCGCTCGGCCGGATATGGCAGGACGTCATCTCGAAGAAGATGTATATCACCGGCGGCATCGGCGCCCGGGGCGGCGGCGAATCCTTCGGCGCCGATTACGAGCTGCCGAACGCGACGGCCTATTGCGAAACCTGCGCCGCCATCGCCAACGCCATGTGGAACCATCGGATGTCTTTGCTCCACGGCGACGCAAAGTACATCGACGTTCTGGAAAGGGTTATCTACAACGGAATTCTCTCCGGCATTTCGCTGAGTGGCAATAAGTTTTTCTACCCGAATCCGCTGGCCAGCGACGGCAAATATCAGCGAAGCCCGTGGTTCGGCTGCGCCTGCTGTCCGACGAACATCGTTCGTTTTATGCCGTCGCTTCCGGGCTATGCTTACGCTCAGCAGGCTGATAATGTGTATGTGAATCTTTTCATTGCCGGCAGTGCCGCGATCAGGATCAGCCAAAATACGGTGGGCCTGCAGCAGCAGACGCGCTATCCCTGGGATGGCGGCGTGAGAATTACGGTTGAGCCAGAACATGCCGGGCAGTTCACGGTTTGTGTTCGCATTCCCGGCTGGGCACAAAACAGACCTGTACCGAGTGACTTGTATAGCTATCCGGATGTAAGCCGGGAGAAAGTTTCGCTAAAGGTCAACGGTAATCCGGTCGCTTTGAATATCGTCAAGGGCTATGCCCGGATTCGCAGAAAGTGGGAGAAAGGCGATGCGATCGAGTTGAATCTGCCGATGCCGATACGGCGGGTGGCGGCCCATCAGAAGGTCAAAGACAACCGCGGGCGAACCGCTGTCGAGCGCGGGCCCGTTGTCTATTGTTTCGAAGGAGCGGACAATCCGAAAGGCGTCGCGAATCTGATTTTGCCGCCGGATGCGAAATTGCAGAGTGAATATCACGGCGACCTGCTGGGCGGTATTGTGACAATCACCGGCCGCGGACAAATCCGGCAGGCCGGCAAAAAAGGCGTAGAGAACATCGACGTGGTTGCTATTCCGTATTATGCCTGGGCACACCGCGGTAAAAACGAAATGGCTGTCTGGATGCCGAAATCCACTGAAACGGAGAATTGATGAAAATACGACACATCTTTTTAATCACAGCATTGCTTGTTGTTGGCTCGTTATATGCGCCTGCTGTGGCGACAAACGCCAAAACCGAAACTTTTTTTGTCGCCGGCAACGGCAGCGATTCCTGGTCGGGCCGGCTGCCTGGGCCCAACACGGACCGGACGGACGGTCCGTTCGCTACAGTTGGCGCCGCCTGCGGCGCAGCTCGAAAGCAGGGCGCCGGCCGGCCCCGGAAAGTGATAATTCAGGCCGGCCGATATTTTCTTGATAAACCGCTGGAACTGAACGCCGGCGATGCGGGCCTTACAATACAATCGGCGCCGGGGGCGGATGTTTGTCTCTACGGCGGAAGGAAAGTCACCGGCTGGCAAAAGGACGGCGCAAAGTTCTATTCGGTCGCACTTCCCGGTGTCAAAGACAGAGAGTGGGATTTCCGGGCTTTGATTGTAAACGGGCGCTTCTGCAGTCGCGCCCGGCTGCCGGAAGAAGGCTTCTTCGAACACCTCAGCAGATTCGATGTCCCCTGGATGAGCACCACGGGCGGCGGCTGGAAACGCAAGCCTACGAGCGAGGAGTTGACGACGTTGAAGTACCGCTCCGATGACATAGGTTCGTGGCTGGACGTCGGCAACGCGGAAGTGACGATTTATCACATGTGGGATGAGTCAATGGTGGGTCTCAAGGCCATGGATACCGTGACCCGGACCCTGACCTTCGCCAGTCCATCGGGCCATCCGCCCGGGGCGTTCGGCGTCAAAAAGTATGTTATCTGGAACGTTCGAGAGGGAATGACAGAGCCCGGACAGTGGTATCTCGACCGGACCGCCGGTAAGCTGGTCTATTGGCCGATGCCCGGAGAGGATATGGCTAAGGCCGAGGCCTTCGCCCCGGTCATCGAGTCTATCATTCGCATCCGGGGCACGCGGGAAAATCCCGCTCGAAACATTACGGTTCGTGGCCTTACGCTATCGGTGACAACCACGCCGCTCGAAGCGGGCGGCTTCGGGGCGGGAAAATTCGATGGGGCGATTTCCATCGCTTCGGCCGAGAACTGCCGTTTGATCGGGCTGGAAATCGTCAACGTCGGCGGGCAGGGAATCAAAGCTTCCGGCGACGGCCTGCGCATCGAGCGATGTCACGTCCATAACGCCGGCGCCTGCGGCATCAGATGCCGCGGGGCCGAAGCCGTCGTGACCGACAATCACATCCACGACGTCGGGCTGACTTATCCCAGCGCTATCGCCTTACAGGGCGGCGGCAGGGACTGCCTTTTAAGCCACAACGAGATCCACGATTGTCCTTATACCGCCATCAACTGCGGCGGGCAGCGAAACCGGATCGAGCATAATCTGATTTACCATGCGATGAAAGAGCTGCACGATGGGGGCGGCATTTACTGTTTCGCAGGCAAAGACCTCGTGCTGCGCGGCAATTTCATCCGTGACATTATCGACACGGGCGGATACGGGGCCTCGGCTTATTATCTCGACGAGCGGTCTGAGAATTGCCTTGTTGAAGGTAACCTTTCGGTTGGTATCCTTCGGCCTTCCCACAATCACATGGCCAAAGGCAATACGATACGTAACAACATTTTTATCAGCGATGCGGACGCCAGGATTACGTTTCCAAAATCATCGAACTTTACCTTCGAGCGCAATGTCATCCGGGCCAAAGGCCAAATTGTGCTGGAGAATCCGGACGCGATTACTACGCTGCGGAATAACGTGCTGTTCAGCGCCGAGGGGAAAATTCAGTGCCGCAGGCTGAAGGACTACAGCCAGGCAGGCAATTATTTATTCGAAGCCGACCGGGAAAACCTGTCAGTCGACCCGCACATTATCGAGTTTGAAAAGGGGCGGGTCAGATTCACCGCCGATTCGCCCGCGCTCAAGCTCGGCATAGAACCGATTGACGTTAGCGGCGCCGGTCCGCGTTTTCGTTAAGAAGGTCGGGAGTCAGTGGGCTACCCCGCCTTTGTAAAATGGAGTCATTCCGGCGCGCCGGAGTTTTTGCACTTGACGATTCTATGGGTTTGTGTTAAAAGACGAAAGTTTTATTGAATCGGATTAGAGTATAAGTGGATGGAGCCGAATTATGGTAGAAACCAATGGAAATCCGCAGACTCCGGAAAACGCCGGGGTAGAACAAACGGACCAACCTGTTAGTAAATCGCAGCCAATCGGCGCTGAGCAAGCGTCAGTCAGCAAGGATGCCACGAATATGGCCATGTTATGTCACTTGCTGGCCATCTTCACCGGTTTTCTGGGTCCGCTGATTATTTGGCTTATCAAGAAAGACGATACGCCGTTTGTGGACCGTCACGGTAAAGAGGCCCTGAACTTCCAGCTTACGGTATTGATTGCGATGCTTGCTTCGGGTCTGTTGAGTTTTGTTTGTATAGGATTTCTACTGATGCCTGTGGTTTGGATTGTGGATTTAATCTTCTGCATCATCGCAGCGGTTAAGACCAGCCGCGGTGAAGAGTATCGCTATCCTGTGGCCATCAGGTTCATCAAGTGAAATTCGTGCCGGCGTGACTTGTAAGGTGTCCGGGACCCGTTTAGGCAGCCTGTTCTCGCAGGTCGCGCCCCAACGGCGAGAGACTGCTCAGTATGCGATTCGTAATCAAGCTATTGGTTAGTTTGTGTGTTATTGCATTTTGCACACAGATAGGCCGCAAGATGCCCACATTGGCGGGACTGATTGCCGTGATGCCTTTGACCGGGCTGATCGTGCTTGTCTGGCTGTACCTTGACAATCCCGGCAACTTTGCCCTGATGACCGATTACACCAAAGGTGCTTTGTGGGGAATCGTGCCGAGCATATTGTTCTTCCTCGTGGCCTTTTTATGTTTTCACAAACAGCTTCCACTCTGGATTGTGCTTTGTGCAAGCTTTGCCGTCTGGCTCGTCGGAGCGTTCTTTCATCAATGGCTGCTGCGGTAGGTAGATGTACATTTGCTGCTATTGAAGTATCCTGACCACACCGGCGCTTACCGCGAGGCCTTTGAGCACTTCGGCGTCGGTTTCGAGCGGAGCCGGGGCGGTTTTTAAACGGGCAAGCAGTTTATTTTGCTCCAGATGCTCCTGGAACGCAGCAGCGGTAATACAGAAGCCGGGAGGGACCGCAAGTACGAGCCGGCCCAGGCGGATGAGACTCAGGGCCTTTGGCCCGATTGCAGTCTTATCGACATGCCGGGCGGTATCCAGCGGGATGATTCTGACCTGGTTCACGATGAAATCTCCTTGCACTGGCACTCGGGCCTTACGAAAAGTTGCTCTCGGTCAGGTTATGGCTGACTGTGTTCTTGCACGATTACTAACGAGTGGATATTATAGCGGAAAGTGACAGTTTGAAAATACAAGAAAATCCAGGTAAGGAACACTGCCATGAAACCAGAAATGAACCGTCGCCAATTCATAAAGACCCTGGGCTTTGCTGCCGGTGCTCTCATGCTGCCGGGCTGTGGTGGTCCCGTTCAGTTGAACGCCGGTAAGTTATCGTCTAAAAAGCCAAACTTCGTTATCATATTCTGCGATGACATGGGCTATGGCGATTTGGGCTGCTACGGGCATCCGACTATTCGCACGCCCAATCTTGACAAAATGGCTGCCGAGGGCCAGAAGTGGACGAACTTTTACGTCGGTGCTTCGGTATGCACGCCGAGCCGCGCGGCGCTGCTTACCGGAAGGCTTCCGATTCGCAGCGGGATGTGCAGCGACAAGCGGCGTGTATTATTCCCGGATTCGGCGTCCGGCCTGCCGCAAGGCGAAGTGACTATCGCCGAAGGTCTCAAGACCAGAGGATACGCTACGGCCTGCATCGGAAAATGGCACCTCGGACATCTGCCGCAGTATTTACCGACTAACAACGGCTTCGATTCATACTTCGGCATCCCCTACAGCAACGATATGGATAGGGTCGGCGGTGACGGTCGGCAGGCATTCCTCGAACCGAAAGTCGAATACTTCAACGTCCCCCTGATGCGGAATGAAGAAATCATCGAACGCCCCGCCGACCAGAACACGATAACAAAACGCTACGCCGAGGAAGGGGTCAAGTTTATCAAAAAGAGCAGGAAAAAACCTTTCTTTCTCTACCTGGCCAACAGTCTTCCTCATGTTCCGTTGTTCGTCTCGAAGAATTTCAGAAACAAGAGCCTGCGAGGCCTGTACGGCGACGTCGTCGAAGAGATAGACTGGGGCGTCGGACGGATACTCGAGACCCTGCAGCGAGAAGGCCTGGCCGAGAATACTTACGTCGTCTTCACATCCGATAACGGGCCCTGGCTGATATTCAACGAACACGGCGGCTCTGCCGGTCTGCTTCGCGAGGGCAAAGGCTGTACGTTCGAGGGCGGCATGCGCGAGCCCTGCATTATGTGGTGGCCCGGCACGATTAAACCCGGTGTCGTGAACGATATGGGCGCCACGATGGATTTGTATACGACGATTCTGACGCTGGCCGGCGCGAAAGTGCCGGACGACCGCATCGTTGACGGCCTGGACTTGTCGCCCGCTCTTTTCGGGACCGGGACAAGCCCGCGCAATACGATGTTCTACTACCGCGGCGCAAAGCTCTACGCGGCTCGCAAGGGCCTTTACAAAGCCCATTTCATCACAAAGCCCGCTTACGCTAAGGGCAAGGAAATCCGGCACGATCCGCCGCTGCTCTACCATCTCGGCCACGACCCTTCCGAGAAATATGATATTTCGAAAGACCATCCGGAAGTTATCAAAGATATCCGAAAAGAAGTAGCACTGCACCTGGCGAACCTGACGCCGGGCGAGGACCAATTGGCAAAGCGTATCGAGAAGAAAGGATAAGAACCCGCTATGAAGGCAGGAATCAATCGACGAGGATTCATCAAAGCCGCGGGTTTGGGAGCGGCAGTTCTGGCAGTACCCCGATGTTTGGATGCTGCTGGACAATCCTCAGACCGCAATACCGGCAGGAAACCAAACATCGTTCTAATAATGGCCGACGACCTCGGCTATGAATGTCTTGGCTGTTACGGCAGCAAATCTTATAAAACACCTGTGCTCGATAAGCTTGCCGCGACGGGTATGCGTTTCGAGCACTGCTATTCCCAGCCGCTCTGTACGCCGTCGCGCGTCAAAATCATGACGGGACAGTATAACTTCCGCAACTATGTGAACTTCGGTGTCCTCGACCCGAAACAGAAGACTTTCGGTCATCTCCTGAAAAACTGCGGTTACGCGACCTGCGTCGTTGGCAAGTGGCAGTTGTACGGCAGTGTTAATCAGGGCGCTGAGGTTCGAGGCACCGGCAGCATGCCTGTCCAGGCGGGCTTCGACGAGCATTGCCTCTGGCAAGTCAAGGACAGGGGCTCACGCTACAAGGACCCGGTAATGGTTCAAAACGGTAAACGCCGCGACGACCTTCAGGGCAGGTACGGGCCCGATGTTTCCTGCGATTATGCCCTGGACTTTATCGAGCGGCACAAAACCGGACCGTTCCTGCTTTATTTTCCGATGGCTATTGTCCACAGCCCCTTTGAGCCTACGCCGGACAGCGAAGACTGGGGAAAAAAGACGAAGAAGAACACTAAATACTTCGCGGATATGGTTGCCTATATGGATAAAATTGTCGGACGGATTGTCGGCAAGCTGAGCGAGCTTGGTCTGCGGGAAAACACCTTGGTTTTATTTGTCGGCGACAACGGCACGGACAAGAGCATTCGATCGAAAATGGCGGACCGTGTCATCCGGGGGGACAAGGGCAATACGACCGACGGAGGCACGCATGTTCCCATGATTGCGAACCAGCCCGGCGTAGTTCCTGCCGGGAAGGTGAATGGCGACCTCGTGGACTTCAGCGATTTTGTGCCGACTTTTGTCGAAGCTGCCGGTACCGAAATTCCCAGTGATATACCGGTGGACGGCAGAAGTTTCCTGCCTCAGCTTCGCGGCGAAAAGGGAAATCCGAGAGAATGGATTTTCTGTCACTACGATCCGCGGTGGGGGAAAAACAAAATGCGGCGTTTTGTCCGCGACAAGCGATGGAAACTTTACGCCAGCGGCGAACTTTACGATGTGCCGGCCGATACGCTTGAGAAGAATCCGAATCCGTCCGGCCCGGAAGCCGCCGAAGCAGGAAAACGCCTCCAGGCCGTGCTGGATTCGATGACATAATATACAGATCATTGCAGTTTATTTGACTTAAAGGAAATCATTATGAGTTCACACTGTTACACGCGTCGAGATTTTATCAAAGCAATGGGCCTTGGGGCGGCGACGTTTGCTGTTACCGGATGCGTGAATGCGCCCGGATCACGGGCGGAAAAACGTCGGCGGCCGAATATCGTTCTGATGATGGCCGACGATATGGGATATTCGGACATCGGCTGCTACGGCGGTGAAATCCGCACGCCCAACCTGGACGGACTTGGGAGCCGCGGGCTGCGCTTTACGCAGTTTTACAACACCGCGCGCTGCTGTCCGACAAGGGCCTCGCTGATGACCGGGCTTTACCAGCATCAGGCGGGCGTCGGGCACATGATGGATGATAGAGGTTATGAAAGTTATCGCGGCGATCTTAATAATCGTTGCCTAACCATTGCCGAGGTGCTCAAGCTGGCCGGCTACAGCACCTATATGTCCGGCAAATGGCACGTGACAAGATATCGTGGTCCGGAAGGCCCGAAGCACAACTGGCCCCGCCAGCGCGGGTACGACCGCTTCTTCGGAACCATTCACGGCGCCGGCAGTTTCTACGACCCTTGCTCGCTGACTCGCGACAATACGCAGATCCCGCCCGGCGGCGATGATTTCTATTACACCAGCGCCATCAGCGACAACGCCGTGACATTCATTCGCGAGCACAAGGCGGATAATCCATTTTTTATGTATGTGGCTTATACCGCCCCCCACTGGCCGATGCACGCGCTACCGCAAGATGTTGCCCGGTACAAAGGCCGGTACGCTGGCGGCTGGGACGCGCTGCGCGCCGAGCGGCATAAGCGGATGATCGAAATGGGAATCGTCGATAAAAAGTGGGAGCTTACGCCGCGCGATGCCGACGTGCCGCCGTGGGAGCAGGCCGAGAACAAGCAGTGGTTCCAGCGCCGGATGGAAGTTTACGCCGCGATGGTCGATTGTCTTGACCAGGGCGTCGGGCGGATCGTCGAACAGCTAAAAGAGAGCGGGCATTTCGAGAACACGTTGATTTTCTTTTTAGCCGATAACGGCGGCTGCGCCGAGGAATACGGCAGCCGCGGCGCGATCAAGCCGGACCCGTCAAAGGATATCCCGTTAAAACCGATGGACAAGGACGCGCTGCAGCCTGATATGCAGCCGAAGGTCACGCGTGACGGCCGGCCTGTGCGAACCGGCAAGGGCGTGATGCCGGGCCCTGCCGATACGTACATCGCCTACGGCCGGCCTTGGGCCAATTCCAGCAATACGCCTTTTCGCCTCTACAAGCACTGGGTCCACGAGGGCGGCATAAGCACGCCGCTGATAGCACACTGGCCCGCACGCATAAAAACACACAACGAGCTGCGGCAACAGCCAGGCCACTTGATCGACATTATGGCGACTTGTGTGGACGTCGCGGGCGCAGAGTATCCCTCCGAATATAAGGGCAATAAGATTACGCCGATGGAAGGCAGGAGCCTAGTGCCGGCTTTCGACAACAAGTCGATTCAGCGTGAAGCGATTTACTGGGAGCACGAGGGCAACCGGGCAGTTCGCCAGGGCAAGTGGAAACTGGTCTCGAAGCATCCGGGCCAATGGGAGCTGTACGATATCGAGGCCGACCGTACGGAATTGACGAGCCTGGCACAAAAGTATCCACAAAAAATCGAGCAGTTGAAGGCACTGTATAAATCTTGGGCCGCCAGGTGTGGCGTCCAGCCCTGGCCCATAAAAAAGAAATGATAAGCAGGAGATTTTGCGATGAGCGACAATTTGAACAGGCGTGAGTTTTTAAGAGCCGCAGGTTTGACGGCGGCGGCGCTGGCAATGCCGGGATGCGGGGGGCAGTTACAGCAGGCATCGGGCGTGAAATCTACTGACAAACCGAATGTTGTCATTATATTCTGCGATGATGTTGGTTATGCCGACATCGGTGTCTTCGGTGCCAAAGGCTATAAGACACCTAACCTCGACCGAATGGCGGCCGAGGGCGTGAAGTTCACAGATTTTTACGCCGCTGCGTCGTCGTGCACGCCATCGCGGGCGGCGCTGATGACCGGCTGCTATCCGCAGCGCATCAGCCTGCCTAACGTGATCGGGCCGAACGCGAAAATCGGTATCGGCGACCAGGAGCAAACCATCGCCGAAACGCTCAAACCGCTCGGCTATGCAACCGCCTGCTACGGCAAGTGGCACCTGGGCCATCTTCCCAAATTTTTACCGACCCGGCACGGATTCGACGAATACTTCGGCCTGCCTTACTCGAACGACATGTGGCCTAAGCACCCGACCAATAAGAGCTTCCCCGACCTGCCGCTTATCGAAGGCGAAAGGATCCTCGAATACAACCCCGACCAGACACAGCTTACTACCTGGTACACCGAGCGAGCTGTGCGGTTCATCGAGAAGAACAAGGACCGGCCGTTCTTTTTATATGTGCCTCATTCGATGGCCCACGTTCCGTTGTTCGTATCCGACAAATTCAAGGGCAAATCCGAGCGGGGTTTGTATGGCGACGTCATGATGGAAATCGACTGGTCCGTCGGGCAGATCCTTTCGACGCTGGAGCGATTGGATATCGACGAAAGGACATTGGTGATATTCTGTTCCGACAATGGGCCGTGGCTGAGCTATGGCGACCACTCCGGCCTGGCCACCCCTCTGCGTGAGGGAAAAGGCACAAGCTTCGACGGCGGCCACAGGGAGCCTACCGTTATGCGATGGCCCGGCAGGATTCCCGCCGGTACCGTTTGCAGCGAACCGGCTTCGACGATGGATATTCTGCCTACCGTCGCGAAGCTGACCGGGGCGAAACTTCCCGCTCACCGCATTGACGGTAAAGATATCTGGCCGCTGGTCTCGGGTGTGCCCGGCGCTAAATCGCCGCACGAAGCATTTTTCTATTACCGCGGCTTTGCGCTGGAGGCGGTTCGCAGCGGAAAATGGAAACTGCACCTGCCCCATTCTTACCGCACTCTCGCCGGACGACCGGGCGGCACGGGCGGCCAGCCGGCCAAATACGAGCAGGGCAAAATCGGCCCGGCGTTATTTGACCTGGCCGGCGATATAGGTGAGCAGCACGATATTTCCGCCCGGCATCCGGAAATAGTGAAACGGCTCATGGCTCTGGCTGACGAGATGCGGCAGGATCTGGGCGATTCAGCTCAGAAAATGACAGGGAAAAACAGAAGGCCGCCGGGCCACGTATAACCGGCATTAGCAAAACCTGTATATGCGATTCCGGTCTGAAAATAAGGTAGCCAACTGAAGCGTGTAAAATTTTCAAGAAAATTTGCGGAAATTGACGAAATATACTTGATAGAGAAAACTTATTTGTGCTACAATCGTATATAGATACAGGCAGGCTTGAATTTATATTATAATTTGAGTCGTTATCATAATCATATTTGTTTGTTTTATCATATCATGAACCCGCCTGCCAAAACGAAGGTTCTTTTTCAGTTTGGCTTAAACCCTTTGAGTCGAGGACAGTTTTGCGCATGGGATTTGCGCCCTTATGGAAGACAAAGCAAATAGGCAGGTTTGAAAGCTTTATCATAATTTAGGTTGTTATCATTTTCACTTGTTGTTTCATATCTTCGACCTGCCTGCCGGATGTTCGGCTTAGATTCTTATCACACAGTCAGCCTTAAGGGCGACTCGGCCCGATTGCGCAGAGCCTCCCGGCGAATCCGGCTTTACGAGTTTGTTTGATCCGACCGTTTTAAGCTAACAATTGGTGCTAAGTGCGATGTGTTATTTGTAGCATGGACTTTATGAGGAGTATAGGAAATGCGAAGAATGATTGTTGATGAGATAGTTAGCGGGGATATAGTTGACAGCGAAACTCTGATGCCCGTAATAAACCACATTCCGGCGGATGGTTTCTTATCGAATAGTGGCGCACCAGCTATCTCCAGACAAACAGGCATCAACTGGCTGATGCTGATATATTTTGCTTCCGGCGCATGTTCTCTGATAGATGAGGTAGTATGGGTACGGCTTTTGAAGCTGACGCTCGGTAACACGGTTTATGCATCGAGCATTGTTGTGTCGACTTTTATGGGAGGACTGGCGCTGGGTGCTTTTATAATGGGTCGATATTCAGACCGCGTTATAAGACGGCTGCGGTTGTATGCTTTACTGGAAGCCATCATTACAATATCGGTTATATCTTTGCCATGGGTACTGAGAATAGCAGATAAGTTCTACGTATGGTTCTATCGTGTATATGATCCAACGCATAGAGAGCTGCTGATAGTCCAGGTAATCATATCCGGGCTGATCCTGATTGTGCCATCGATGCTCATGGGCAGTACATTGCCGCTTCTGGGCAGGTATGTCACCTCGCTTGAAAAGGAAACGGGCCGTTTGGTGGGCAGACTTTATGCATTTAATACTCTTGGGGCGGCTATAGGCTGCTTCCTGGCTGGATTTGTTCTGATTCGGGCTTTTGGAGTCATGAGTACATTGTACGCTGCGGCTGTTCTCAATCTTCTTGTGGCATTCAGCGGATGGTTCTTGTCCAGACTTTCCGGATTCGAAGTTAAAGAACAGGACAAAGAAGCTCGAGTCAATAGCGTGGAAGTTGTCGCGACGAAGGTAGCCGATGGCAGGATGTTAGTGTTAGTTTTCGCTTTTTTCCTTAGTGGTGCAATAAGTATAGGCTATGAACTGCTATGGATGCGCAGTGTCGTGCATCTATTTAGCGGATATACTTACGTATTCTCATCTGTGCTTACAGTTTATCTGCTGGGCAACGTAATCGGAGCAGGCATAGGCAGCGGACTGGCTAAAACATTGAAGTGCCCTGCTGCAGGATTTGCGATAACACTTTCTTTGCTGGGACTGTGCGGCATCTTTTATCTGCCGGTTCTGATACTCTGGACGTCGAAGCTTCTGCCAGGTATAAGTCGAGAAGTTGAGCTGACTCACAGGCTTATACCGTTTTCGACCTATATGATTAAGCCGCTCGTATACAGTTTCTTTTTGTTCCTGATACCTGCCATCATTATGGGCGCAGGCTTCCCCATAGCCCTGCAGGCCTGGGCCAATCGTGTGCATAAGGTTGGTTGGTCCACAGGGACGGCCTACGGGACGAACACGATAGGGGCTGTTATAGGCGGGATTGTGACCGGCTTTATTCTTATCCCACTTCTGGGGACACAGCTTTCAATGTCAATTCTTGGTTTGGCGGGAGTTTGGATAGCCGGATTTATGTGGCTCTTATTTGCTCGCAGCTCAAAGACTGCAGGACGGTTTGGTTTTTTGGCTACTGCCGGCCTGTTGACGGTAATCGCTCTAAAAATGCCATCTGATTTGTTCGATGCCGTGGTGAAAAGCAATCCGATGCTCCCAAAACAACTTGAGCTTTTAGCTGTTGAAGAGGGTGTTTCAACGACAGTGTCCCTGTACAGGGACCCGCAGGAAGATACTTTATATCTTTATACATCGGGCCAGAGAGTAGCAGGCGATACCTATTTTTGGCGCAGCGACCAGAAGATGCTGGGACACTTTGGGATTTTGTTAAACAGTAGAGCAAAAAAGGTGTTGTCCGTCGGATTTGGCTCGGGCGAGAGCATGGCCTGTATGGCCTTCCATGGACTTGAAAGAGCTGCTTGCGTTGAGATTGCTCCGGAGGTGGTGAATCTTTCTTTAAGATTTTTCAAACACATCAATCTTGGCGACAAGCTGAACGACGAAATAGATATGATTTATATGGATGCGAAAAATTATATCCACCTGACGGACGACAAATACGATGCGATTGTCAATGATTCTATCCATCCCAAGCACTTTGCCGAAAACTCGTCTCTTTATGCTAAAGAATATTTTGAAGACGCCAGGAAGCGCCTCAATAAGAATGGATTGTTTATTTCCTGGATACCAACACACAACGTGGAGCCAATTTCTGTCTTAAACAGCATAGTAGGAACGATGATGGAGGTTTTTCCGCACGTTACGATATGGTATATGACTCCCGACCCAGCTCAATACTTTCTCGTGGTGGGCTCGGAGCAGTGGCAGTATTTTTCGCCGAAGCACATGGACACCGAGTTGTTGAAAGATAACGTGAGCAACAGTCTTTCCGAAATAAACATAAACAACAGCAAGGACATTATGAGCTGCTACATTGGTGATGAAAATGACCTTGGGCGCTTCATCAAGTCTTTTTCTATAAATAGTGACTTCAGGCCCTTCATCGAATTTACTACGGCCAACCGGCCGGCCGGCGACTCTGTGTTCGGGAAATTTATTTCCAGCGTGAGAAATAACTCTGTTTATGAACATATTGACTGGAAGGGATTCAGTGAGGAGGAGAAAACAAAGTGGCTTTCAAACTACGAGCGAGTACATAACGCCTCAAGCTACTTATTGATGTCAAACAGTACCAGAAACTTCCTGGACAAATTGAAGTACTGCACGGAAGGGTTGGTTGTTTTGCCGGGGAATCCGGCACTTCTTGACGTGAGGAAAAGGACCGAGAGAGAGATGTACTACTCTTACTCGAAATTTCTGCTATCCGGCAGAAATGAGGCGGCTCTTTTGCAGACTGAAAATATCCTGAAGATTCACCCCAAATCGGCTGTGTCCTGGATGATTAAGTCACGCTGCATGCAGGCGATGGGTAAGACGCAGAAAGGGCTTGAAGCGGCAGCAATGGCGGTGTGTCTGGCACCTGATAACGCCGACACGCACTTCCTCCTTGGTTCTGTTATGTTCAGTGCCGGGCAGTTGGAAGACGCCATTGCAGAATACAGAGAAGCATTGCAGCTTTCTGAAGAGCACCGGAAGTATGCCATATATAGTCAAACCAGCATGACGGATGCTTTGTCACAAGCCGGTGCTGCTTCCGGGAGGCACGAGACAATTGAAGCTGCCTCGGATGAGAAATTTGAATCAATACTGTCAGGCAGACTGAAAGAAACGACTGAAGACAACTCGCAAAGTAAGGTTTTATTAGAAGTCGCGGGCAGTCTTGTGGAGTGAAACAAGAAGTGATTTGACGAACTATATGAAAAAAATCGTTTTTATGAATGAGTTTTTACCGACCGTTTTTGAGCGGAAAAAACGAAACATGGAGATTCGCTAAGAAACGGCGTTTAACGCTATACGTTACTTTTTACAGGGACTTATCATGATGCGGTCACGGTAGTTAGTTGCACTTATTAATATCGAAGAGATTTTCAAAAAAGTGCTCAAAAGCGGTCGGTCGAGCGAATCTCCGAAAAAGTGAAGGAGAAGTAAAATGAAACGTAAAGGTTTTACATTAGTTGAGCTGCTGGTCGTAATTGCGATCATAGCGCTGCTCATGGGCATCCTGATGCCCGCGCTGGCCAGGGTGAGGCAGATTGCCTTTAGAATGGTCTGCGGAACAAACCTGTCCGGTATCGGCAAAGCCATGCTGATCTATGCCAACGATTACGAGGATGAATTGCCTCGTTCCGGCGGCAGAAACAGTACATGGGCTCAACAAATACCTGCATGGGACGCCCTTAATCGATTTGACGCTTACGGCGTAGGCACGGACGGCAGTGGTGGAACGGCAAACATCTCGTCCTGCTTCTACCTCCTGGTCAAGTACGCCGAGGTAACGCCCAAGTCGTTTATCTGCAAGGGCGATTCCGGGGTTTCAGAGTTCAAACCCTCAGAATATGGCATAGTCGACAGAGACCTTATCGATCTCTGGGATTTCGGTGCGTATGTCGATGAGACGAATAATGCAAGTGCTCATTGCAGCTACTCCTACCATGTGCCCTTTGGCCTTTACGCTCTGACGACATCGAGCGAGCCGGGTATGGCGGTAGCAGCCGACAGGAATCCGTGGATGGATTCTCCCGGTGCAAGCGCCAAAGACATAAGTCTCTTCGATCCTGACGGCGGCAAAGAAGCCATTCAAATCGGCAATGCCATTGCCCACCAGGAAGATGCACAAAACGTATTGTTCCTTGACATCCATGTCAGCCAGGAAAAACGCCCGTTCTGTGGCATCAACGATGATAATATCTATACTTTATGGGATGGCGGAGACATAAGAATAGGTCAAATGCCGGTAATTGGAGATGAGCCGGGGGGTAGATTGGATTCATTGCTTTGCCACGATGGCGGCGGCACCGGCACCACAGGACCTGTCAAGCCGTCTGCCCGGCTGTGTTTCCCTGCCGATACCCTCGTTTGGGTGGATGGAGCATTAGTTCAGATCTCCAAGGTTGTCGCTGGGCAAAAGGTTCAGAAACCACTCAGTTTCCGTACATTGGCCTCCCAAAGTGAAAGAGTGTGCTCACACGAAATTTACGGCATTAGTGAGCATGATGAGTCCGAGAGACAGTGGCAGCGCTACGATATCGTGCTGGAAACCGGAAATATGATCAGCGTCGCCGACACACATTTCTTCCTGCTCGATTCGGGACAGTGGGCTTCGGTGCAGGAGCTGACGAGCGGCTCGAAACTTGTCTCTTTAGAGGGCCCTGTTATTGTCGGCCGTGTTGTCAAAAGAGCATTGCCTTGTGTCGGAAAGGTGTACAATCTGAAGGTCATGAATTCGGAGCGGTATTTAGTGGGTAAAGATGGAATCGTTGTGCGCGATTGGTAGCCATCCGCATTGATGGGGCGCAATCGTTCGATTGCCGGATCGTAGAGAGATAGTCCTTGTCTTTTGGCGGCCTTATGTTTGAGCATAAGGCCGCCTGTTTATTGATGTAGAAAGCAATAGAATAACGGAGAAACGTTAACTTTACACTTTCTCTAGTCCTCTGTCTTGATTTTTTCGGTCCTCGACGTTATAATGTATATTTCAACGATGGCTCTCGTATCATTAGTGGCCATTTACATTAAATAATGAAGGTACAGCCGATGGGTAATAAATCGACTAAAATCAGTAAGACAAATAATAACTGGCTGCGTCGGAATGCGATCAAGGCGGTCATCATTCTCGTTGCGATAGCAGTATTGACTGCAATCATGAAAATGCCGGCGAAAAAACGGGAAGCTCCCGCCACCGAAGCACCGCCGGTGAATGTTACGGTTATGACTGTAACGGCAGTTCCTCAGCTTGCCGACACGTTCGATTTACCGGCAGTGGTCGAGCCGAACCGGATCGTTACAGTCTCCGCCGAGGTCAGCGGCCGCATCGAACGTATTCCTCCGGAGGAGGGCAGCAAGATACGCGCCGGAGACCTGCTCATCAAGCTGAATACGGACCTTATAAAACCTGAGTTCGAGGGCGCCAAGGCGCAGGTAGAGCGAGACCAAATCGAGTTCGACCGAATGACGAAACTGGCCAAAGGAAACGCCGCTACCCAGCGAGACCTGGATAACGCCACCTCCCAACTCGCTATCAGCAAGGCCCATCTCGATGGTATCCGTGCTCGTCTGGAGCGTACCAGCATTTTCGCTCCCACGGCCGGAGTGCTCAATGATCTGCTCGTCGAGGAGGGCGAATATGTCGACCCCGGCAATCCTGTGGCCCAGCTCGTTGATACCGATACGGTGAAGGTGGTTGTCGAAATCCCCGAACGCGACGTTGCTTTTTTCGCCATCGGCGAAAAAACGGAAATCTTTGTGGATAGCCAGGCCAAATCGCTGGCAGGAACGATCAGCTTCATCAGCGAACTGGCTGATGTACGGACCCGAACCACGCGCACGGAGATAACCCTGGACAACAAGCAGCGGCTCCTGCGGAGCGGGCAGATCGTGCATGTAAGTCTGACGCGCCGAATCCTCAAAGACGCCATCCTGATCCCGCTGCTGGCCGTGATTCCGATGGAGGATAGTAAAGCTGTCTACGTGGTCAATTCCTCGCAGACCAAACGCCGCGATGTCGAACTCGGATTCATCAGGGACGATCAAGTACAAATAATAAGCGGACTTCAACCGGGCGACAGGCTAATCATCGCCGGACACCGCTTCGTCGCTCCGGGACAGAAGGTGAATATCGTACCGTAGAGGAAATAGCCGCTATGCTCCTTACCGACCTTGCCATCAAAAACCGCACAACGGTTGCCGTACTGGGCCTTATTATTATCCTGATAGGCGGCTACAGCTACCTGACGCTGCCGCGCGAGGCGGCCCCGGATATCCCCATCCCTTACATTCTGGTTACGACAACCTACGAGGGTGTCTCGCCGGAGGACATGGAGACATCCGTGACGATGAAGATCGAGAAGGAACTCAACGGCATCAGGGGCGTCGAGGAAATCACATCCAGCAGCGCCGAGGGTATGTCCCTGATCAGCGTGGAATTTGCACCGGACGTTCCCAGCGAAGCGGCCCTGCAGCGCGTTCGCGACAGGGTCGACCTGGCCAAGGGCGAACTGCCGATGGACGCCGATGAGCCGATGATTAAAGAAATCAACTTCGCCGAGCTGCCTATAATGCTCATAAGCCTCTCCGGCGAAGTGTCTCCCATCCAGCTCAAGGAGGTCGCCGACGATGTGCAGGATGCGCTCGAATCTGTGCCCGGTGTGCTCAAGGTGGAGATTACGGGTGATTTGGAGCCCGAAATACGTTTAGAGTTCGATCCCGACCGGGTGGCTTCGTACAACCTGACGATCCCGGAAATCCTTTCTCTGATTCCCTCGGAAAATGTCAATATCTCCGCTGGCGGCCTGGAGACGGAGGGGATGAAATTCAACGTTCGCATTCCAGCAGAATTCGTCACGCCGGAGGAGGTGGACCATTTGCTGCTGACCGTGCGGGACGACAAGCCCATCTATCTGTCCGATGTCGCCAAAGTAAATTATATGTTCAAGGACCGAAGCAGTTATTCGCGACTCGACGGTATTCCGAATATCACGCTGAGTGTTACAAAGCGAGTCGGAGCCAATGCTGTCCGGGTTTCCGATTATATCAAAGTTGTGATTGACAAAGCACAGGAGCAGGCCCAGGGCATGTTGAAGTTCGACATTACTTTCGATATGTCGAAGTACGTCCGTAACATGGTCGCCGACCTGGAAAATAACATCTTCTCAGCGCTGGTTCTGGTGACGGCGGTGCTGCTGCTGTTCCTCGGTTGGCGCCCGAGTTCGATCGTCGCGATGATAATTCCGCTGAGCATGCTGATCACTTTCTTTCTCGTCCAGATGCTGGACTACACGTTGAACATGATCGTTCTGTTCGCCCTTGTGTTGGTGCTGGGCATGATGGTCGATAACGCCATTGTCATTGTGGAAAACATCTTTCGGCATCTTCAGCTTGGGCATAATCGCGTTGAGGCGGCCATACTCGGGGCACGGCAGGTCGCCTGGCCTGTCACGACCTCGACTTTCACCACGGTCTGTGCGTTTCTGCCGCTGATGTTCTGGCCGGGGGTCATGGGCGATTTCATGAAGTACCTGCCTATCACTTTGACCTTGGGCTTGCTGGCCTCACTCTTCGTAGGACTCGTTTTCAACCCGGCGATTTGCTCTGTCTGGGCGGGCCGCTCACCGACGCCGCGGCAAACCAACCACTGGTTCATTAGGAGTTACAGCAGGCTTCTGCATGCCGGACTGAATAATCCGGGACTTACTTTGTTTTTAGCGTTCTGCCTGCTGATTGCCTTAGGAACCTTATACGGCAAAATCGGCAAGGGCGTGGAATTCTTTCCGGAAGGCGACCCGGAGCGCGCTATGATCAATATACGCGCCCCGCAAGGCACAAACATTCATGAGACCGACAGGATGGCACGCCTTATAGAGGATCGTATCCAGCCATATAGGCCCTGGTTAAAGAACATCATAACGAACGTGGGTTCCGGCGGGAGCGGCAGCATGAATCTTATGGCCAGCACCGGCGGCCCACATTTGGCCAACATTACGCTGGTCTTCTATGACTTCGTCGAGCGAGAGCGGCCTTCCGTGGAAGTCATCGCTGAGGTCCGCAAGGCCATAGCCGACATTGCGGGGGCGGAGATCCGGGTCGAGAAGGAAGAAGAGGGCCCTCCAACCGGAGCGGCCGTCACGGTCCGAGTCGTCGGAGAAGACTTCAAAACGCTCGAACGCGTGAGTGAACAGGCAAAGCGTTTGATCTCCGGTGTGCCTAACATTGTCAACTTGCGCAGCGACCATGAGGCCACGCGCCCGGAACTGGCTTTTATAGTCGACCGTCGCATCGCGATGCTTCTCGGCGTCAACACCGCCACCGTGGGCAACTTTTTAAAAATGGCGATCTTCGGAACCAAGGTCGGGACCTATCGTGAGTATAACGATGAGTACGATATAACCGTGCGCCTGCCGCTGATCGAGCGGATCAATATCGATGACATGTATCGTCTGCAGATTCCCAACGCCGCCGGTGAGGCGATCCTGCTCAGCTCGCTGGGAAAATTCGAATACCAGGGCGGATTCGGCACAGTCAATCGAGTCGATCAGAAACGAGTTATCACGCTTACCGCCGATGCCGAGGGACGCCTGGGCACCGAGGTTCTGTCAGATGTTCAAAAGCGTCTGGATACGCTTGAGCTGCCGCCCGGCTACGAAATCCGCTACGCCGGAGAAAAAGAAGAACAGGATAAAGCTCAGGCGTTTCTCTCCAAAGCGTTCGGTATCGCTCTTCTGCTGGTCACCATGGTTCTGGTGATTCAGTTCAACTCGCTCATGATACCGTTGATTATCATGACCACGGTCGTGCTTTCGCTTATCGGCGCTCTGATGGGTTTACTGATCTGCGATTTGCCCTTCGGCATCATCATGACGGGAATCGGCGTTATCAGCCTGGCCGGCGTGGTCGTGAACAACGCTATCGTATTGTTGGCCTATACGCGCCAGTTGCAGGCCCAGGGTATGGACCTGCTCGAAGCGGCCGCCGAGGCCGGCGTGACGCGCCTGCGGCCTGTAATGCTCACGGCGATGACTACAATTACCGGCCTGATACCCATGGCTGTCGGCATCTCCTTCGACATTCATACGTTAACGTGGGCGACCCGGAGTGAATCCACGCAGTGGTGGCGCAACATGGCGGTAGTCGTCATCTTCGGACTGGGCTTCGCCACATTGCTGACGCTGGTGGTGGTTCCCTCGCTTTACGTCATGCTAAGCCGGCTCTGGCACCGGCTGGGATTCCAGGATGTTGATGCTGAACATCCAAGGGGAAATCCGGGTACAGCCGCCCGCCTATAACGGGGATCTCAACACGAATCGTTTGCATCAGATAAGAACTTGCCTTGAAGCCTGGATTCTATATGATAGCTGGATGACAACAGGAGTTGTGTAACAGTAATAACAGGAGCTTAAAATGAAGCTGGATTTTTCATACTACATGCCGACCAGAATTATCTTCGGCTGCGGTAAGCTGAGCGAGCTTGAAACCACGCCGTACCTTCCGGGCAGGATAGCCCTCGCCGTAATCGGGGCATCCGGGGCCATGAAGAAACACGGCTATCTCGACAGGGTGACTAAATACCTCAAAGGCAACGGCGTCGAAACGGTCGTGTATGACAGGATTCAGCCAAATCCTGTCTCGGAGCACGTCGAAGAAGGGGCGGCCGTCGCTAAAGAAAACGGCTGCGATTTCGTCGTCGGACTCGGTGGGGGCAGCTCCATCGACTCGGCAAAAAGCATCGCGGTAATGGCCGTCAATCCGGGCCGGTATTGGGACTACATCGCCAGGGGAAGCGGCGGCGGTAAAACTCCCGCTCAAGGGGCGCTGCCCATCGTAGCCATTACAACGACCGCTGGGACGGGAACCGAAGCGGACCCATGGACGGTCATCACAAAGAGCGAGACAAACGAGAAGATCGGCTGGGGCGCCAATTGCACATTTCCGTGCCTGTCAATCGTCGATCCCGAGCTGATGGTCACCGTGCCTGCGAAAACGACTGCGTATACCGGGATGGATGCTTTCTTTCACTCAGTCGAAACGTACCTGGCAACGGTCAACCAGCCGACAAGCGACCACCTGGCATTGGAGGCGGTCGGCCTGATTACGAAATATCTGCCGATCGCCGTCAAGGACGGAACGAATATAGAGGCAAGAACAAAGCTCGCCTGGGCCAATACCGAAGCGGGAATCTGCGAGTCACTGTCCTGCTGCATTTCCCACCATTCGATGGAACACGCCGTCAGCGCGTATTACCCCGACGTCGCACACGGCGCCGGCCTGACGATGCTTTCGGTTTCTTACTTCAGTTACCTGGCAGAGAGAAATCCCGCTCGCTTCGGCGACCTCGCGCGGGCAATGGGCGAAGATATCGACGGCCTGTCCGAAAAGAAAAGTGCCATGGCATTTATCGCCGGCTTGAAGAAGCTTATAGCAAATGTCGGTTTGAAAGAGCAAAAGCTCGCCGACTTCGGCATTCAGCGGGACGAGCTGAAGACTTTCGCCGAGAATTCTTTCTACGCTATGGGCAGTCTCTTCGATATCACGCCGGTAAAGCTCACGCCGGACGACGTTCTTGCCATCTATGAAAATGCGTACGCGTAAGCCATAAATATAATGAGAAGCAACTGTGTTTCGGGAGGTAACGATGTTCAAGGACCGGATGATTGTGTGGTTTCTGGAATATGTTTTCGGCAGCGCATTGGTAATCGTCCCGCTGGTAAGTCAGTCTTTACGTCGATTTGCATGGACGGACACATACCTGTGGACTGCAAAGTTGTTCGTAGCCTGTCTCGGCGTAATCTTGATTTCGTGTGCCAGCTCGATGAGACAGCGATTGCTCCTGGCAAAGCGGATCGATAATCTTGCCGAACAAATATCGGCAGAAGCTAAAAGCTAAACAGCCCCAAGCCAATGACCGCCGCTTCTTAGTACCCGATGGCGCATCCGTCTTTGCGTGGGTCGGACGCTCCGAAGTATCGCCGGGGATTTGATTTTCTCCAGATTCCCTGGTAGCCGCCGAACGCCCCTGCCCCGGGGTTAATTTTGTGCCCCATGTAGGAAAGTCTGAGCTTTGTCTCTTCCGGGATATGCCGTTCGAAACTTACCGAGCCGCCGCCAACCATTTGTCGCCCCGTCGGCGTCGAGCTTTCGGAATGTTGAATCCGCGGCTGCTCACCGGCCTGTTGTGGTGACATTCCGAAATCGAGGATGTTCATCAGCACCTGGACATGTCCCTGCGGCTGGAAATCGCCGCCCATGACTCCGAACGAAAAGACCGGCTCGGCGTCTTTAGTCACAAACGCCGGGATGATGGTGTGGAAAGGCCGCTTGTGCGGCTCCAGTTTGTTGAGATCGGCCGGATTGAGCGAGAACAACTGGCCCCGGTTCTGCAGACAGAAGCCCAGGCCGTCCGGCACAAAACTCGAACCCCATCCGTAATAGATGCTCTGAATTAGCGAGACCATATTGCCTTCTTTGTCCGCGGCTGTCAGATAGATCGTATCCGAGGAGCTTTTGAGCCTGCCGGGCTTGACCTGCTGGGCGGCCCGCCTGGGATCGATCAGTTTGACACGCCGGGCGGCGTATTCTTTGGAGATAAGTGCTTTGAGCGGGACATCGGCAAAATCCATATCGGCGTAGTAAACCGCACGATCCTCGAACGCCAGTTTCTTCGCTTCGATGAAAAGATGCAGTTGCTCGGCCGAGTTGGGCTGCATCGAGCCGATATCAAAGTGTTCCAGCAGATTCAGCATCTGCAGGGCGGCGATTCCCTGGCCGTTCGGCGGCAGCTCCCAGACGTCGTAGCCGCGATAGCTCGTGCTGACCGGCTCGACCCAGTCGGCGGTATGGTCGCGAAAGTCGCGCATTGAGAATCGCCCGCCGTTGGCCTGGGAAAACTTGACGATTTTTTCTGCAATCCGGCCCTCGTAGAACGCCTCGGCGCCGTCGCGAGCGATAATCTCGAAGAACTTTGCCATATCCTCATTCTTGAAAATGTCCCCGAAACGCAAAGGCTTTCCGTCGGGCATGAAAGTCTTGTGCGCGGCGGGATTGGCCTCTGAGCCGAGTGACCAGGAGCGGCCAATGATGGGCGTAACGCCAAATCCTTCGCGGGCGTAAAATATGGGTGCCTCCAGGACCTTCGCCAGATCGAGCCGGCCCAGTCTTTTCTGTAATGCCGACCACCCGCTGACGCACCCGGGGACGCTCCAGGCCAGCGGCCCGCGAACTGGAATCTCCTTCAGACCCAGTGCCTCTGCTTTATCCAGACTCCAGTCGTATGGCGAGCGGCCGCTCGCGTTTAGTCCGAGCAGTTTGCGCTGCTTCGCGTCCCAGACGATGGCAAATAAATCGCCGCCGGGCCCGCAACTCATCGGTTCGACCAGACTCAGCATGGCGTTAGCGCAGATAGCCGCATCTATAGCGTTGCCGCCGGCCTTTAGGATATCGACGCCGGCCATGCTGGCCAGAGGCTGGCTGGAGCAGACGAGGCCATTTTGGCAGACAAGCGTCGAGCGGTTCTGATTTCGACTCCGGAGCACATCGGTATCCAGAAAGATACTGTCACCTGATGCCTGCGCGCCGCGCTGTCCGGCCAGAGACAAATTGCTCCCAATCAAACCTGAACTCCAGGCACAGCCGGCAAGTTTGAGAAATGAACGTCGTTTCATAAGCTTCCACCTTTCAATATGCAGCAGCACGGTCGTTCGCAAACCACTCCTGTTTGGAGTTATTGTACCTAAACGAGCAGATAAATCAAGCAACCCACCAATGGAATCCGGACTATCCGGTAAATCTCAATTGAAATTTCATATAAATTCTTCTGAAGTTTTTCTGGACATTTGCATCTGAGCAGATAAAAGTATTGAATGTTGATTTATGAAAAGGAATTCCGAAAGTAAATTTAAGGAAAGGTCATAAAATGTTTCTTCCCATTCCATCACCAATCCGCAAACTTCTCAAGATTCTGCGAGGCGGCGTTTCGCCGGTAATTATCTTCATCTCGATTATGCTGGGCTTTACATTCGGCCTGATACCGGGCTTCTCGGGACTGCACGCTATTCTTATAGCGTTAGTGTTCCTGCTGAATGTACATCTCGGGATGTTCCTCATGTCGGCGGCTTTAGGCAAAGCCCTGTGTTTTGCCGCTGCTCCCGTGCTCTATCACATAGGAATGGCCGTCCAGAGTTCCCTGTCCGGCCTGCTGAAATTCCTGGCGGCGATACCCATTATCGGCATAACGGACTTCAACAGGTACGCCGTTGTGGGCGGCTTAATAGCCGGGCCGCTTATAGGGATTATCGCGGGATTGCTTTTGGCCCGGACGGTCATTGGTTTTCGCCGTACGCTGTTGAAAGTCGAAGAGAATTCCGAGAAATTCAAGAAGTGGTATTCGAATAAATGGGTGCGAATCCTCGACCGCATTCTAATCGGCAAACGGACAAAAGACACTAAGGCGCTCTTCACCGTAAAGACCAAAATCATACGCAAGGCGGGTGTCGCTTTTGCCGTGATTCTGCTGGTTATCTTCGGCGTAGGGACCCACTTTCTGAAGGATACGAAGATCAAACAGTACGCCGCAGTTAAACTGACCCAGTTAAACGGCGCGGAAGTCAACCTCGAAACACTCAAGCTTTCCATCCTGAAAGGTGAAGCTTCGGTTTCCGGCATACAGGTTACCGATGCCAATAATCCCGGAAACAACCAGATTGCCGTGGAGAACATCTCTGCAGATGCCAGTGTCTATAACCTGATGCTGGGCAAAGTTGTCTTAGACAAAGTGAGGTTATCGAATGTTCAGTTCAATCAGAAGCGTCAAACGCCCGGCAAGGTAATCGAAACAAAAGCCGAGGAGCCGGAAGTTTTCGATCCGTGCGAATACAAAGTGGCGGCCGGCGATATCAGCAAGCTCGATAAGTACCTCCAAAACGCCAAGGCCATGAGGGAATGGCTGCAAAAGGCCCGAAAGTGGCTGCCCGATCCTAATGCCAAAGAGGGCGAAGCGCCCGTGGAAAAGGCACCAATCAAGTATCTCGACTATCTCATTGCCCGCGCTAATGTGCCAACCTCAGCGCGTTTCCTGGCCAGGGATGTGTTGCTGGAGAAGGTTGGGATAAAATCGCCCGTTTTCGGCAGCAGTAATATCAGCGTGGAGAATATCAATGATGCCCCGTCCGCTACTGCCTTGCCTATCAACTTGAAGGTCAAGTCGAACGAGACGCCGCTTGAAATGAACATGACCTTCGATTACAGCTCGGGAGAAAAGGTACCGAAGGTGACGGGGACTTTCACTAAGCTGGACCTGAGTAAATTGCAGTCGAATTTAAGCAGTGGTGCCGGCCTGAACTTTACATCCGGTCTCGCTTCGGGGCAGTTCAACGGCCTGATTACAAGCGAATCAATCGACCTTACCGTTGATATCGAAGTACAGAACATGCAGGCCAGTTCCCAGGGCGACGGAATTCTGGGCCTTGGTGGCCAGACGACATCCGAAGCCTTCAAAATCCTCAAAGACCTTAAGACAACGATCAAGATAGTAGGCCCGACCACCGAACCTCGGCTTGTGTTTGACACTCACGGACTCCAGGACAGTATCAAGCAGGCGCTGGTAAAAGCCGGCAAGGAAAGGCTGTCGGAGGAAATCGACAAACAAGTCGAAAAGCAGCTTGGTGACAAACTCGGAGACAAGGTCCCGGAGGAGTTGAAAGATGTTATCAAGGAGCCGAAAGATCTTATCAAAGGCCTCGGAGGTCTGCTCGGCGGGAAGGAAGACAAATAGCAGAAGTCCGGGGACGCTGGTAGCAGTTTGAAGAGGGAAATTATGGTTGATTTCCTCATCACAGTCAGCAAGCGTGCAAGGTTCACATCAATTTACTACGACAGAGTAAAAGACTACGGCGGCAAAATTCCACGAGGCCCATAAAATGTAGATCAGATAAGGTGTACGTATCAAAATCTCAATATTTCCTGATTATTATAGGATTATTTGAGGAGATAAAATCATGGAACAGGTTCTAAATACAATTTATTCATATCTGGTGACTTACGGGTTGAGGATCGTTGCTGCATTGGTGATTTTTGTCGTGGGACGCTGGGTAGCAAAATTCCTTTCGAAATCAGTCAAGAAAGGAATGATCAAAGCTAATGTAGATGAAACATTGGCTGGTTTCACCCAAAATTTGTGTTACATCGCGTTGCTTGCGTTTGTTATCATTGCTGCGTTGAAAAAGCTGGGAGTGCCAATGACCGAGTTTACCGTTGTCGTTGGAGCAGCCGGATTGGCAATTGCTTTTGCACTCCAGGGATCATTAGCCAACTTCGCGGCAGGTGTAATGCTCATTATTTTCAAACCCTTTAAGGCCGGTGATTTTGTGGAAGCGGGCGGTAAGGCTGGGACTGTAGAAAAGATTCAGATATTCAATACGATTCTCAACTCGCCCGATAACGTGCGGATTATTATTCCGAATGGCCAGGTAACGGGCGGCAACATTATGAATTTCACGGCCAATGGGACAAGGCGCATAGATTTGGTGGTCGGTGTTTCCTATGAAGATGACCTTAAAAAAGCTCAGCAGGTAATTGAAAAAATTATCTCAAGCGATGAACGAATTCTCAAAGAACCAGTATATACCATAGCCGTCTCAGAACTGGGAGACAGCAGCGTTAACTTTGTTGTACGTCCCTGGGTCAATGCTGCCGATTACTGGGCTGTCCGATTTGATATAACGGAGAAAATTAAACTCGCTCTTGATAAAAACGGTATCACAATACCTTATCCACAGCATGATATTCACATGAAAAGCGGTGCTGCTTAAACATTAACGGCTGTGAGGTTGTAAAATACAATTGTGATTTTGGTAAGACGTCGCATTTGGCGTCACAGTTTTATTTAATGGATTGTAATGAAAGGAGTTTGACATGCGTTATCGAATACTGATTGTATTGGCATGTCTGGCGCTGCTTGCCCAGATAAGCCACGGAGATGAAATTCTCTTGAAGAATGGAGACCGTATTACCGGCAAAATTCAACATCTTGTAAATGGAAAATTAACCTTCAAGGCAGACGTTGCAGGGCCAGTCACTGTGGATTTATCCGACATCCAGACTTTAAGCAGCGATGATCCGATCGAAGTCAACCTTAAAGACGGGACAGGTTTGAATCAAAAAGTCATGAGCGCCGAGCTCAACCGGTTTGCCATAGATGGCACTGTTACAACAAAGGCTCAGGAATTCGCGGTAAGCGATATCGTCTCTATCAATCCGCCTATAAAGCCCATGCCGAAATGGATAGGGGATATTTCCGTCGGGATTACCTCCACACACGGCAATACAACAACCGAGATGTTCAGCGCCAACGCCAGTTTTCGCAAACGTACTGAAAAAGATCGCACGACGGTCAGCACGGATTACGCAAAGGGAACACAGAAAGACCAGAACACCGGTGAAGATGTAACTATTGAAGACTGGTGGCGTGCAAAAGGCAAGTACGACTACTTTTTCAGTAAGAAGATGTATGGTTACCTGGACGGTCGATACGAAAAAGATGCCATTGCTGAGCTGGACCGACGTATGATTATCGGTCTCGGTGCCGGCTATCAATGGATTGAATCTGATGATATGAACTTTTCATCGGAGTTCGGTCTGGCATCGCTTTATGAGAAGTTCGACAACCAGACTGACAGCAGTAGTGAAATTTCGCTACAGCTTGGCTACAACTTCGACACGAAACTCCGCAAGAACATAAAGTTGGTACATGATCTGACGTATTACCCGGCTATTGGTAAGTTCTCCGACTACTATCTTACTACGACCGGCGGAATTCGCGCCGATTTTACCGAGACGTTTTTCCTGACTTTGAAAGCGATCCTCAACTTTGACGCGACGCCGGCGATCGGTGCTCATAAAACTGATGTAAAATATTTTCTCGGCTTAGGCTATCGATTTTAATCCGGCCTGCATGATTTAATCAGGCTCTGGTAACGACATATGACCAAGGTCCTACGCCTTTTGTTTTAGGGGGATAAATATCAGGCAGAGGGCAGTGGTCGTTTTGTTATTAGATAGAATCCTCTTAAGACTTGACAGTTGCCGTTTTGAGCCTAAAATCACAGCCTATGGCTGATTTGCCCTCGCACGAGAAGAAAAAAAAGAAAAAACACAATCCTATCATAGATTGGCTTGCCTATTTTTTGCTGCGGGTTCTTATAGTTTTTCTTTACCTGTTCGATGTGGAGACCAATCTTAAAACCGCTTGTTTTCTCGGCCGGTTGTTGTGGAAACATTATCATCGAGGCCGAAAACGCGCTTTGGATAATCTTCGCGCAAGCTTCCCGGAAAAGAGCGAACAATGGATATGGCGGACAGGCCGGCGAAGCTTCGAGCATCTTGTCATGCTGACAATAGATGTATTGTTTACGCCCCGATTGGTAAAAAAGTCTAACTGGCGCGATTACTCCCGGTACAAAAACGTCGAACGAGCCAAATGGCTGATGCTGGAAGGACGAGGCCTGCTGATGGTCGGTGCTCATTATAGCAATTTTGAAATCATCGGTTATCTTCTGGGCCTGTTCGGTTTTGAAATCTACAGCATCGCCCGACCGCTGGATAACAAGTACATCAGCAGATATCTATACGGGGTCCGCAGGGCTGCCGGGCAAAGAATTATCGACAAAAAAGGCGCATCGACGCTAATGGAAGAACTCACTTCGAGAGGCGCTTCGCTCTGCTTCGTTGCCGACCAGGACGCCGGCAAAAAAGGGATTTTCGTCGATTTCTTCGGCCGAAAAGCGAGCACTTATAAGAGCATAGGCCTGCTCGCTATAACCAAAAACGTGCCGATAGTAGTCGGTTACAGCAGAAGGGTTGATAATCGCTTCTACTTCGAAATCGGCATCAATCGAATTATTTTCCCCGAAGAATGGGCCGACAGGGACGATCCGTTGAAATGGGTGACAGCGGAATATACCAGGGCAATCGAAGAATTCGTGCGGGAAGATCCGAGCCAATACTGGTGGGTGCATCGCCGCTGGAAGCGCAGGCCAAAAGAAGAAAGAGAAAAGTAGGGTGGGCAAATTCCCTTTTTGCCCACGCGGTTTAAGATTACGCGTGTGCAACAAGTTGCACACCCTGCATTCCTGCAAATTCAATTCCGGTTTTATACGAGCTGGTCGCAGCCGGTCGCGATATTGTGGAATATCCCTCGTCCGGCTTTCATGTCTTCCTGCTTCGGCACGAGATCCTGCTTGGAAGCATTCAGCAGCCAGCTCCATTTGAAGCTCCGTCCTGTAAAGGCGGAGATCCTCGCGCCGATGGCCGTCAGCGTGCTCTCGGCGATTCGCTGGCCTTCGTTGAGCGGATTGCCGCTGCGGATACTTTTGATCAGGTCGATGTGCTCCCGGTCCATTCCGTTGACGCTCGGACCTTCGTATTTCCATGGATTATCGCCAGTGATAATGTTATTGCAGTTGCTGGTGCCCTTGGTGCCGACGATCTTCTCGTCATAGCGTTGGGTACCGGGACTATGTCCGCTGAAACTCAGGCAGCGTGCGCCGTTGGCGTACTCGAACTCTGCGAAGATATGGTCCCAGATGTCGCCGTTGTATTTCTCCCAGCCTTCTTCGCTGCCATTGTTATACTTCCGGCAGACTTCCTTGGCCGCATTGATCTGCGAGTCGCTGTAGCTGCGCCATGCCCGACCGCCCAATGCCGTGAACTTCGCCGGCGGGCCGTTAAAGCACCAGTTCATTATGTCGATATTGTGAATGTGCTGCTCGCATATCTGGTCGCCCGAGAGCCACGTGAAGTGGTACCAGTTCTCGCACTGCCACTCCAGCTCGCTGAGTCCTTCCTTGTAGCCGCGGTACCAGATGCCGCCGCCGTACCAGTAGCACTGGCCGCCCACTAATTCGCCGATCTGGCCGTCGTGGATGCGCTTCATCAGCTCCACCCGGCTGAACTCGTGCCGGCGTTGCGTGCCGCAGACGATGGCAAGGCCTTTTTCCTTGGCGAGTTTGGAAGCTGCCATGACCTCTTTGCAGCCGGCCACGTCGGTCGCTACGGGCTTCTCGGTGAAGATGTGCTTGCCGGCCTTGATCGCCGCCATCATCTGTCGCCCACGAAACGCCGGGGCTGTCGCCATCAGCAGCAGGTCCGCCTCGCACTGGGCCAGCTTCTCATGGCAGTCGAAGCCTGAAAACAAATGGTCGTCGTCGACTTTGATGCGACCCTTGTATTTTTCGTCTCTCGCGAGCCTGTCGCGCGTGCTTCTGACTTTGTTCTCGAACAGGTCGGCCAGGGCGACCACTTCGATTCCCGGATCGGCATTGAGGTTCTGACGCAGGGCGCCGTTGCCTCGTCCGCCGCAACCGAGCAGCCCGACCTTAATCTTGCCCGAGCCTTGCGCGTGGACCACGTGCGCTACCGAGCCTGCCAGCGCCGCGGCGCCGGCGGCTGTGGCCGCAATCTTTTTCGGTTTACTTTTATTTTTATCTGACGCTGTCATATTAAAAATCTCCTTTGTTCGTTCTCTTTGAACCATTTTGCGGGTTCCCATTTTCCCGTCTTTCTGGAAAATGGGGTCCCTGTCAACCGGTTAACCGCCGACTAACCGCGTCTCCTCCGTCCGCCCTGTGCCAGGCCGGGCAATTGATACTTACCCGGAACCGCAAATGGCGGCACGGGCTTGGAATCGCTAAGCTTCAGGTCATCGGGCGGTAAAAGATCCAGCGTGCACCTGCTCATGAACCACGACCGATTGAACTGCTGCCGTGAATAGGCCGACTCGCGACCCATGATCGCGCAGAGCGTGCTCTCGGCGATTCGCTGGCCCTCGTTGAGCGGATTGCCGCTCCGGATGCTTGTGATAAGGTCGGCGTGCTCCACCACGTACGGATTGGGATTCGGTCCCTCGTAGCGCCATGGATTCTCGCCCTTGATGATGCCGCAGCAGTCGCTGAGACCTTTGGTGCCGACCACGCGTTCGCTGACATTATTCGTGGTCCCCTTGATTTGCCGGCACATGCTGATGGTTCGCACGTCGTTGGGATAGAAGAACTCGACGCCGAAATGGTCGAAGATGTTGCCGTGCTCGGGACCCGTGCGGAACTGCCGGCCGCCAACGCCGTGAACCCGCTCGGGAAGCTCGTCGAACGCCCAGTTAATCACGTCGATATTGTGTACGTGCTGCTCGCATATATGGTCGCCCGAGAGCCACGTGAAGTACAGCCAGTTGCGAATCTGCCACTCGATATCGCTCTGATTAGACTGGCGCCTGTTGACCCAAAGCTCGCCCATGTTCCAGTAGCATTGTGCCGAGACGATATCGCCGATCGCGCCGTCGTGGATTCTTTTCATGGTCTCGACGTATTTCGGCTCGTGCCGGCGCTGCGTACCGGCGACCACTGCCAGGCCTTTTTCCTTGGCCTTCTGTGACGCCTCGATGACCATCTTAATCCCCGCCGGGCAGGTCGCCACCGGTTTCTCCATGAAGACATTCTTGCCGCTGTCAATAGCTGCGGCGAACTGCTTCGGCCTGAAGCCGGGCGGAGTCGCCAGGATGACCATATTCACATCGTCGAGCGCCAGTACTTTCTTGTACGCATCCATTCCTACAAAGCAGCGGTTGTTCGGGACTTTGAACTCCTTCTTCAAACCCGCAAGGCGGTCACCAAACGCATCTGCCAGGGCGACGATTTCCACGCCCTTCGAAGAATTCATGCAGTCGTGTGTTGCGCCGGAGCCTCTGCCGCCGCAGCCGATCACGCCTACGCGGATCGTATCGCTGCCCCTTGCTTCGGCCAAAGGAACGACTACGCCGGTCAACGCCAGCGATCCGGCCGCCAATGCCGAACTCCTTAAAAGTTCTCGTCGTGTTAATTTTTGTTTCTGCACCATGTTTGTTTCTCCAACTCTAATAGGGTGGGCATTGCCCACCAACTTCTAATAACGTGTGGAATATGGTGTGCCGTGCACACCCTACACGATATAAATCTCCTGAACCGGCTACTTGCCCCAAATTACCTCCTCGACAGCCTAAAACAGTTCTTTGGCATTTGACCTGTGCACTCCAGCAACGAAAACACAGATTATAATCCTCGCCGGGACGTAAAATCAAGAACGAAAAAAAAGTAAAACCTTTAAAATACAGTCATTCACAGAAATTTACAGGGCGATCTTCAACCGGATTATCCTTTTCGAACCAAATACGAGGATTTCGGTACCGAAAATGGTTGAATTGGGGCGAAACTTCGCATTTTTTCATCTTTTCTGTCACTTTTCTTCCTGCCAATCTTTTGAGTGCGGCCTTGAAATTGGCTTTGAATTGGGTTTGTTTTTCGCTGCCCTTAATTCCATATTTCCTCATAATATCCTTTCACATAAGACTTTACGCCAATTCATCCTTCCGGAAATTGGGTTTGTTTTTTCAAATCGGTCTTTCAACCCCCAGATAAATCTGGGGGCTAAATATAATTGGCTCCATTCGACGTTGCTCAGGACAAGCTTGATTGGCTTTGAATTGGCTTTGTTTTTTCGCAGCCTTCAAAGCGTAAAATCTTCATAATGCCCTTTTAAATAGATACTTACGTTCATTTTGCCCATTTGCAAATTGGGTTTGTTTTTTCAAATTAAGCTCAAAATTTCGTCGTTTTCTACTCTTTTTCACCTGTTTTTTTCATTATTTTGGCTTTTTTACTTCTATATTTCTCAATTCTACTTACGACATACCACATACGAAATACGAATTCGTTAAGTATTATACGAATCTAAACGGATAAAGGCGGGCAAATTTCAAATAAATCTCCGTGAGACGCCGGTCTTATTGCATCAGGCATGAAACAGACTACCTGTTTCGTCAATCGTCCCTGCTCCCTGTTGCCTCGTGATCCGTGCCCCGGGGGATGGCTGCTGTTTCTATCTGCTTCGGTACAGCTCACCTGTGGCCTGGTCGGGACACGTTTTTACCTTTTACTCTTTTCTTTGATGTACCCGGTACATACAATAGCCTGTAAGTCGCCAGTACATCTTAAGAGCGGATCTTTGACTGATGGACATCTGATTATGAAGCGAATACTTGCAGTTATGGGAAGTCCTCGCAGAAACGGAAATACGCACATCCTTATCTCGAAAATAGTCGAAGGGGCACGGGCCCAAGGTGCAGTCGTCGATGAGCTGTTTCTTGGCGAGCTGGCTATTCGTGAGTGCGACGGCTGCCATGCATGCTGGAAGGGCAAAGAATGCAGCAAAAACGATGATATGCGAGCCATATATCCGGCGATAATTCAAAGCGACGTTATCATTTTCGGCACGCCCGTCTACTGGTATGGGCCAACCGCCCTGATGAAGGCGTTCATCGACCGGTTCGTTTATTTCAACTGCACCGAAAACAGGCAAAAAATAAAGGGCCTCTCCGCGGCGTTAGCCATCCCGTTCGAGGAAGACAACATCGAGACGGCCGGGGGTGTTGTCGAATTTTTCCAAAAGTCTCTGGCGTATCTGGAAATAAAGCTTCTCGGCCAAATTATCGTCCCCGGCGTGGGTGAAAAAGGAGCCATCCGAAGCAAGAGCCACTCCCTGCAGCAAGCATACGACCTCGGCCGAAACCTGGCGTAATCCAATACTCGATATTTGTAATGCTTATACAATTAACAATACACGGAAAGAAATGAAGAAAGAATATAAATTTTCGAAGATGAAGGGCCGGAAGAATCCTTATGCGAAGCACTTAAAGAAGCGGGGCCAAACAAGGAAAAAGAGGAAATTTTAACCGACTTTGTTGGCATTTTGGCCACATTTCCTGTTTTGCAGGTAAATGGCGGAGATGGGATTGTGGGTCACTTTTTGCTGGGGGATGTTTAGAACATCGAGGGCTTGCCGGATGGCGGAGCCGGCTTTATGGGGGTCATTTCCTTCGAATTCCAATTCAGCGGTCCAGCCGAGACCTTCAATGTATTCGACGGCGGTGAAAAAACCGTGCTGGGGAACTTCCCAGAGGCGGGCCTTTTCCTTTCTCAAAGAAAACCAGAATTCGAAGCCGAGATCGTCCAATAGCGTCCGGCACGTATCGAGCGGGCCCGTGAATGGCTACGTATATTATGACTACTATTCTCAATGTGATTTACGATATTCACCGGGTGACTTGCCCATGACTCGTACAAACTCCCGGGAAAAATGGCTGTGGTCGTAGAAGCCGCAATCGAGAGCGATGCACACGATGGTCTTGTTGGATTTGCTCAGGGCGGCGCAGGCCATGTGTACGCGGAAGCCGTTGACGAATCTGATGGGGGTCATGCCGAAGTTCTGGTGGAAGATTCGTTCGAATTGGCTAACCGACAGGTGGCTGATCGCGGCCATATCCTTCACGCTAATGCGTGTGTCATAATGTTCGCTGATGTAGTCAAGGATTTCTCCCATTTGGTGGTAGGGTTTCCAGGTGTCACCCAACTTGTGCATACTCTGGGTAATACCGGCCAGGCCGATGATTTCGCCTTGTTCGGAAGTCAACGGGATTTTAGTGGTGACATACCATTCGACCGTGCCGTCGCAATTGGGGACCATTTCTATAGCATTGATCATCGGTTCTCCCGTGGTCATGACGGCCTCGTCGCATCTCCGGTAGTTGGTGGCCAGATCTTCAGGAAACACATCCGCATCGGTCAGTCCGATGATGCCGTCTTTATTTTCGCACACCCCTATTTTTTCCACGAGGGCATGGTTGCCGGTGATGAATCTGCCTTTTAGGTCTTTGACAAAGAAACAGATGTCCATGACGTACTCAAAGAGAAGACTGATCTGGAGAGCCTGATTACTAAGCTTTTTGAGAAAATCGCGTTTGAGTTTTCGTCTGACCATAAGCCGCTCTATTCAGCTACCCATCCAATACTTACCAATACTTATATGGTTATACCCGTCCGTATGCCACTTATTTTTCAAACGATGCTGAAAACGTACACACAAACGCCTAAAACGTCCAATTTTTCAGCTCGCAAATAGGCGATAATGCGTTAGAGATGGGTGCTTTGAGAAAGAATAATGCGTGCTACTATAAACCATGAAAAGGAGGTATGATCTTGAGTGAGAAAAAGAGAGATGATAGGAAGAGCCCATTCCAAGGAGAAAGAAGCATGAGTTGCCTGCCAGAAAAATTAGTCACAAACGATGAATTGAAAGATTGAAGGTTGGGTATTTTCCGCTCGGGGACGCCCGACAGCGTATGTTGGGTGCGTCGCCCAATACATTCAAAGTACCCGTAAATGGTTAACGTAGAACAAAGTGAGGATAACTATGAGTAAGAGGATAACTATGAGTAAAAGGCTGGATCGTCGAAGGTTTATCAAGGAGTCACTCTTAACATCCGTAGGCGGCGCACTGGCAATGCAGGTGGGTGGACACCGGGTGTCTGCTCAAGATGTGACAAAAAAGTCTACTACAGCGCCCAATCAGCCGGCACCAAAGGACGTGTTGCCAGCCGGAAAAATCGGCAACCTTCATATCAGCCGCCTGTTGTTGGGCGGCAATCTACTCACCCATTTTACCCACAGCCGCGACCTGAGATACGTTTACAATCTGACAGCACACTATAACACGGAGGAGAAAATATTTGAGACTATGGCACTCGCGGAAGCCCATGGGGTCGATACGCTCGTTATACATACTGCTCCTGGAGTGATGAGTATGCTCAAGAAATATCGCTACGAGCGGGGCGGGAAGATGAAATGGATTATATGTCCTACAGCTCCGATCGACGCTCAATTGAAAGCTTACGGCAAACAGGTTCGGCAGATTATTGAGGAGGGTACTGATGCAATCTATCTATGGGGCGTCCATGGAGATAACCTTGTTTCTCAGGGCAAAGTGGATCTGATTGCAAAGGCTGTAGAAGTCGCCAAGGACTACGGCGTACCTTCAGGCGTCGGCGCCCACGACTTACGGGTAATAATCGAATGCGAGAAAAACAAAATCCCCGCCGATTTCTACATTAAGACGTTTCACCACCACAACTACCCCAGTGGGCCGAAGCCAAATGAACTGACGAGTGTAACTCGTGAGATTCCAGGTTACTGGTGCAAAAATCCTCAGAAAGTGATCGATTTCATGAAGGGCGTAGAGAAACCCTGGATTGCATTCAAGGTCATGGCTGCGGGTGCCATACCACCTGAAAATGCGTTTCAGTATGTTTTCGAAAACGGTGCCGATCATATCCTCGCAGGAATGTTTGATTTTGAGATCGCCGAGGATGCGCTCATTGCAAGTAGGGTGTTGACCAAGGTCAAGAGAACCCGCCCCTGGAGAAGTTAGTACAGTATGCCTAAAATGAGAATGACAAATGACCTATAATGCTTGTTACCGGCCAATGAGCGGGTTTACAAGTATTATCGGTCCGAATTGAAGAGGAGAATACTTATGAAGGATAGTAAAATTTCACGGCGGACTTTCATACGTAATAGTTCTCTGACGGCTGGAGGAATAGTTGTTGGTGCTTTCGCTACAAATGAATGCCCTTCCATTGAGATCGCCCAGCTGGCACCCAGGAAACCTGAGAAACTCAAAACGGTGCTGTGGATCGGCGGCCACTCGCACGACTTCGAGGCCATCGCCAAGATTACCACCGATTTTTTGGCCAAGCGTATCCCGGTGGAGATTGAGGTGGTCCGGGACGGTAGTTTTCTGGGCTCGCCCGACGCCAATCAGCTTGACGTAATCCTGATGAACCACTGTTACGATTCGGCCAAAGGTGTGCTGAACGAGGAGCAAAAGCAAGCATTGTTGGAGCTGGTACACGGCGGGACAGGCATTGTTGCTATCCACGCCTCGTACTACTCGTTTGTCAAGTGGGACGAATATCACGATAAGTTCTTTGGCGTCCGATTTACCCGGCACGAGGAAGTTGACGTTATGCTAGAAGTGACGATCATGGACAAAAAGCACCCGATTACAAGGACAAGGGGCCTGGATGAAGTATTTGAGGTGCACAGCGAGTTGTACGAATCGACACCGGTACCGAAAGATTGCTGCATCCTGGCTTATTCAAAGCAGGAAGGCCAGCCCCGACGACATCCGTCTGTGTGGACAAAAACGTACGGTGGTGGCCGTATTGTGACGATTCTTCCGGCTCATTGGCCCGATGCATACCACGTGGCCGGCTTCCAGAAGCTCATTGCCGCGAGTGTGCTTTGGGCGGCGCACAAAAAGTAAAAAAGTAAAAAGGAGTAAAACTATGATAAAGTTAGGTATGCACGTAGACAATTGGCGGCACTTCGACGTGTCGTACGAGGTTCCTTGCCAGGTCGCAAGGGATAACAAGATGGCATACGTAGAGTTCGGTACGATCGACGGGGACTACTTCATTGAGGCATTGGGGTATAATCCCCACATACCGCTTCATTCTGATCCTTTGACACTCAAGCGATACTTGGACTCGATGGGATTGAAAGTCTCGCAGCTCGATGCATCTTACCCTATGTCGTCTCCAGAGGGTCAGCACCGCGGTATCGGCTATACCGTTCGAGCTATTCAGTTCGCTAAAGCGCTTGAATGCCCATGCGTGGACACCACTGATGGCGGCTGCAAGCCGCAGGGATACACCGATGACGAAGTAATGGTCCTCATCAAGCAGTACTATCGTGTAGTGCTGGAATGGGCTGAAAAATACGACATTATCATCAACGTCGAACCTCATGGACCGTACACGACCAACCCGGACACCATGGAGCAAATCCTGAGCTTTTTCGACTCGCACTACTTGAGAATGAACTTTGATACAGGCAACGCGTTCATCGCTGGGCAAGATCCAGTGAAGTTCCTCAGACGCTTCCGAGATAAGGTCTCACATTGCCACATCAAGGACGTCAGCGAAGAGCTTGCAAAGGCTGTACGGGGTGGACAGACAGGAATTGCCTCGTCTGTGGTGAGTATCGGTGAAGGGGTCAACGCTGACAATATAGCTGGGTGTATCGAACTGTTGAAGGAAATCAACTGGGATGGCGTTCTCTCCATAGAATGCGAAGCAGCGCCCGGTAAGATTGAGCAAAGCATCGAGTGGCTGCGTAGTGAAATCTCCCGATAGAACGTTGTCAACTATTGATGTAGATTAAGATTAAAGATTGAGTAATCATTATCGGGTGAGTTGCCCAATACTAACAGAATACCCGTAAACGGTCACATGGAAAGGATAGTATTATGCACGTACGAAGAGCATTTACGTTAATAGAACTCTTGGTGGTTATTTCTATTATTGCGGTATTGATGGCGATATTGATGCCGGCACTAAATCGTGCTAGAGAACAGGGTAAACGTGCAGCCTGCCTTAGCAATCTCAAGCAGTTGACCCTTGGGTGGATTATGTATGCAGATGATAACGACGACAAAATCGTTCAAGCCGATACGAGTAGCAAAGACGCCTGGGTGAGATGGCTAGGTCGGGAGGGTTCCGAACAAGAGCGAATGGAGGATATCAGGTCAGGGTTGCTGTATTGCTACTGTCCAGATGTGAAGCTCTACAAATGCCCAACAGGGATCCGCGGAGAGATAGTGACTTACGCCATAGCGAACTCTATGCATGGCTATGAGGGGCCATCCGGAACCGATCCGGTCTTCTATCGAAGAGTGCAGATCAAGAGATCAAATGAAAGGGCTGTTTTTATCGATGAGGGTCGATTGAGTCCCAGCAGTTGGGGGATTTGGTATGATCAGGAACGGTGGTGGGACCAGGCTACGGCACGCCATGGTGATGGGACGAACTTCTCTTTTGCGGACGGGCACAGTGAATACTGGAAGTGGAAAGACCCGCGCACCATAGAGATTGCCAAGATGGATTATAACTACTGGCAATATACGGGCCGTTTCGAACTCAGTCTATCTTCAACACTGGGCAATCCGGATTTGTACAGGGTGCAGAAGGCTGTGTGGGGAAAATTAGGCTATACGCCAAGCCAATAGCAAACATGGTTTTTTCTGCCTATTGTGCTGTTGGAGAAAGGAGGTGATGCCGGATGAAAATTGCTATGTGCGGATACAAATAAAGTGTAGGTAGAGAATGTGGAAATTATTATCGGTTGTTTTGTTTTAACTCTTTTTGGAGGAAAACTATTATGTGTAAGAAATTGATCTATTTAGTTTCTTTTGTTTTGGTGCTAAGCTTGGTTCTGACAAGCGTAGCCGAAGCTACTGACCCCAATCTTGTCGGCTGTTGGCCGTTTGATATGAGCGCCGACGACTTTAGCGGCAACGGCAACCACGGAACCATCCACGGCAATCCGGAGTGGGTGCCTGGGAAATTCTTTGAAGCTCTGCACTTTGATGGGGTGGATGATTATGTTAAACTCACAAACCAGCCTCCTATAACGAATGGATTTACGTTTAGTGCATGGGTGAAAAGGAATGGTGATATTCCTTCAACTCAAGAGATATTTAACAACAATCAATTTTTCTTGAGAACAACGCCAGAAAGTGAGATTTCAAATAATCCGTTTGAAGCATTTGTTAAATTGTACGATGGTTCTATGGACCCAAGCGCGGCTTCTACCATAGGACAATACCTGACAGCGAGGAGCAACGTGGCTTCTACCATAGGACAATGGTTTTTCGTTACTGTAACTTGGGATAAAACTACACTCAAAATATACGTGAACGGTGAACTAAAAGGCAGTTCTACAAAGTCAGAAGAAGGAGAGTTAATCTCTACGACAGTAGAAGCTCGCATCGGAAGGAGTGAACAAACAGACGTGGATGCCAATCCTTTCAACGGTCTCATCGACGAAGTCCGCATCTACAACCGTGTGCTAACTCAGGAAGAGATTCAGCAGACCATGACGACACATGCGTCTCATCAAGGAGCTTTATATCCTGAGCCTGCTATTAAGGCGATAGATGTGCCGCGAGATGTGACCCTTAGTTGGACACCGGGAGAATTTGCAGCGCCGGTAAATGGACACAAAGTTTACTTTGGTGAAAGCTTCGATGATGTCAATGATGCCACCGGTGGTGTCGCTCAGAGTATTAACAGTTATGATTTACCACAACGCCTTGATTTTGGCACGACTTACTATTGGCGGGTTGATGAAGTCAATGCTCCGCCCACTAGCCATATAGAGCTTAAAGGTAATGTCTGGAGTTTTACGACCGAGCCGATTGCTTATCCCATCGAAGATGTAAATGCCACGGCTTCCAGTGCATTACTGAATATGGACCCGGAAAATATTATCAACGGTTCGGGACTGGATGCTGATGACCTGCACTCAACAGAACAAACGGATATGTGGGTGAGTGGCAGTGAACCGAACGGGGCCTGGATAGAATATGAGTTCGACAAGGTTTATAAACTGCATGAGATGTTGGTATGGAACTCTAATCAAACAACTGAGCCTGTTGTTGGCTTCGGTATCAAGGAAGCCACGATTGAGTATTCGGTTGATGGAACTAACTGGGCTATATTGGGCGTTACTCATGAGTTTGCCCAGGCGCCTGGCGTGGCTGGTTATGCATGCAATACTGTTGTTGATTTTAATAACGTGGTAGCTAAATACGTTAAGATCATTGCCAACGGCAATTGGGGTGGCATTGTGCCTCAGTACAGTCTGAGCGAAGTGCGTTTCTTGCATATACCTTTGCGCGCAAGAGAACCGCAGCCGGAGTTGGGGGCGACAGACGTGGATGTGAATTTAATCCTCAACTGGAGAGCGGGAAGAGAGGCGACCGAGCACGATGTCTATATCAGCACCGATGAGCATGCAGTGATAGACGGTAATGTACCTGTTAATACTGTTAATGAAGCCCAGGATGGTCCCTTACCACTCGATTTAAGCGAGACTTATTACTGGAAGGTTAATGAGGTCAATATAGCTGATGTTCCAATGATGCTGGAAGCTGACATCTGGAACTTCTCAACTCAAGAATATCTTGTTGTAGATGGATTTGAACTCTATAATGACCTTAACCCTGATGAGCCCGGCAGCAACAGGATATTTAATACGTGGATAGACGGATACGACAACCCGGCAGTAAACGGTTCTATCGTTGGTTATGATGATGCTCCTTTTGCTGAGCAAAGTATTGTTTCTGGCGGCAAACAGTCGATGCCGTTTTTCTATGACAACAGTACTGCCGCTTATTCAGAGGCAACAGTGAATATTGCTGATCTGCCGATCAGCCAGGATTGGAGCAAGAGTGGCATTAAGGCCTTGGCGCTATGGTTCTACGGCGATCCAAGTAATACTGCGCAGCCGATGTACGTGAAGCTCAACGGCTCCAAGGTAACATACGATGCTGATGCAGATAACATAAAGCGAACGGTGTGGCAGATGTGGTATATTGACCTGGCCTCGCTCGGCATGAGCCTCAGCAATGTTACTGAGTTAAGTATTGGCTTTGAGCGCAGCGGATTTACTGGCGGTTCGGGAAATGTTTACTTTGATGATATCCGTCTGTATCCTTATTCTTATGAGCGTCAGTTGATAACACCGGCCGAGCCCAATACCGCTGGTCTGGTAGGACACTGGATGTTTGACAAGGGTTCCGGCACTGTCGCCGTTGACTCAAGCGCCAAGGGCAACGACGGGACTCTTAACGGTGGCCCACAGTGGGTTGCCGGCCAGATAGGTGGAGCGCTGAATTTTAACAGCACAGATGATTATGTTGATATCAGTTCATCTTCAAGTTTAGAAAGTATGACTGATGTAACACTCTCGGCATGGATTAAAGCTGAAACCTTACAACCTGTTCAGGAATGCACAATTGTAAGAAGAGACGCATGCGGACTACCTGGTGTAAGAACCATTTATCTTATGGATTTATTTACTGATGGTCACTTGCGATTGTTTTTTTGGGGTAAAGATTCTGCAGATATGACAATCGGAACCAGCACAACTGATTTGAGAGATGGGAATTGGCACCATGTTGCTGTAGTTAGAGATAATGGAAATACTAAAGCTTATGGCTATGTTGATGGAATTGTTGCAATTGATGTTACTGATATAGCAGATGGTTCTTTTGAGAGTGCTGATACTAGTGTTTATATCGGTCAATACGATCGTGATAATAGCAATAGTCAATTCAAGGGCACAATCGACGAAGTCTGCATCTACGACCGAGCACTGAGCCCAGCAGAGATTGCGTGGCTTGGTGGCATGAGTAATCCTTTTGACAAGCCGTTTTGACATACGTCAAGGCAGTGTGTACTATGCCGAACTAACGGATTAGCAGCTTGTCCCGTAGCATTGTCAAAGACGGCCTTATGCTACGGAGCTTGAATAGCAATTAGGGATTTGTATTATTTCGGGGCCTATACCGACCGATTCGGTATAGGCCCCTTTTTGTCTTTGCGTCACGAAATTAAACGTCGAGGTTCTGGACTTCGAGGGCGTGTTCCTGAATGAAGTTCCGGCGTTTTTCCACGTCGCCGCCCATTAAGATACTAAAGAGCCGGTCGGCCTCGCCCGCGTCGTCGAGCCTGACGCTCAGCAGGGTCCGCGTTTCCGGATTCATTGTCGTGTCCCACAACTGATCGGCGTTCATTTCGCCCAGACCTTTGAAGCGTTTTATCTCGATCCCTTTGCCGCCAATCTGCCTGATACCGGCACAGATATCGCCCAGCGCAGCAACGTCGTAATTGTCCTGACCGTTGATAAGCTGGAACTTGGTCTGCAAAGCTTCGCCCGAAACAGCTTTGGCGGGCTTCAGCAGGAAATCTTTCAAATCCACATCCAACCGCTCTCTGAGCTGTTCGTTTATCTGATTGATTCGGTCGACCTCATGGAGTTCTTCGGCAACAACCGTATCTTCCTCTTCGCCCTCAGCAACAGCTTTGGATAGCTCTTTCAGTTCGTTGACCTTCTTTTCGTATTCCTCTCTTTTGTAATAGATTTCCTCCTGATCTTCGGCGAAGAGACGGAAGGGCGGCAGTCCACCTTTAGATGGATTGTAATAGGCGGTGACAAAGTCGTTGAAGATAATACCCCGCCTGCTCAAAACGGCAATGATTCTTTCGGCCTCGGCCAGTATCTTTACAAGCTCGGCCATCTTTTTCCCGGAGACACGAAATCCGGCGCCCTGCTCTTCGGTCTTGTCTTTTTTCGTTTTGCCGCCGTAACCGCTCCTGATGAGAAGCTCTGTGCCCTCAAGGCCGCGGGTAATCATCCGCTTACGCATCTGATTCTCGCTGAGAACATACTCGGATTTCTTTTTGCCCTTGACCTTAACCTCGTACAGCGGTGGTTGAGCGATATAAATCATATTCGCCAGAAACAATTGCTGCATTTGTCTGAAGAAAAAGGTCAGCAGCAGCGTTCGGATATGGGCGCCGTCGATGTCGGCATCGGTCATCAATATTATCTTGCCGTATCTGCACCTGCCCAGATCGAACTCGTCGGTGCCGATGCCGGTTCCCAATGCGCTGATAATGGTCCGAATCTCATCGTGTGCCAGCATTTTTTCCAGCCGAGCCTTTTCCACGTTGAGGATTTTTCCCTTAAGCGGCAGGATTGCCTGGATTTTTCTATCCCGCCCGGCCTTTGCCGAGCCGCCGGCCGAGTCACCTTCGACTATGAAGACTTCCGTGCTGGTCTTTTCTTTACTCGCACAATCCCACAGCTTGCCCGGCAGGTTGGCGGTGCTCAGCGCCCCTTTTCGCCTGGTCAGCTCTCGGGCCTTCCTGGCGGCCTCTCTCGCCGCAGCGGCCTGGATGGCCTTGTTCAAAATCCGCTTGGCCTCCGACGGATGCTCTTCCAGATAGAGACCCAACTGTTCGTTAACGGTGGTCTCGACAAAACTGCCCACCTCCGGATTGGTCAGCCGGACTTTTGTCTGGGCCTCGAAGTGCGGGTCGGCAAGTTTTACCGCCACTACCGCCGTCAAGCCCTCACGCAAATCTTCGCCGGTCGTACCCTGACTGTTCTTAAGCAGGTTATTGCTCCGGGCATAATAATTCATCGTCCGCGTCAAAGCGGTCCGAAAGCCCGAAAGGTGAGTGCCGCCATCGATATTGCGAATGTTGTTGGCAAAGACTAACACGTTTTCGTTATAACCGTCGTTGTACTGCATCGCCACTTCGCAGCTCAGCATTGCCTTGGTATCTTCCCTGGACAAATGGACAACTTCTTTATGAAGCGTTTCTTTGCCCTCGTTGAGATGTTTGACGAAAGCCCTGATCCCATCGGCGAATTCGAACACCTCTTTTTTCTTGTTCCTGTCGTCCCTGAAGGAAATCTTCAGCCCGCCGTTAAGATATGCCAGTTCCCGGATTCTTTTGAGCAGCGTATCGTACGCAAATTCGGTATCGCCGAATATTTCCTCATCGGGCTTAAAAGCTATTTTTGTGCCGCGTTTAGTGGTCTCGCCTATTTCTTTAACACTGCCCTTGGCGATGCCTCTTGCGCACTCGAAATGATACTGCTTCCCGTCGCGATACACGTCGGCTTCGAGCCATTCGCTCAGGGCATTTACCACGCTGACACCCACGCCGTGCAGCCCACCGGCCACCTTATAGCTGTTGCTGTCAAATTTACCGCCGGCGTGCAGCTTCGTGAGCACGACTTCCAAAGCGCTGACTTTCGCGTCCTTATGCATTTCGACCGGGATACCTCGTCCGTCATCCTCCACCGAGCAGCTTCCGTCGGGATGGATCCGGACGCTGATGTTATGACAGGTCCCTGCCAGAGCCTCGTCGATGGAGTTGTCCAAAACCTCATAGACCAGATGATGCAGTCCTGCGCTGCTGCGGTCGCCGATATACATATCAGGCCGCTTGCGCACCGCCTCCAGGCCCCCGAGGATTTTTATGTTACTTGCGTCATATTTATGGTCCTTCATACCAATTCTCTGCCTCTCTTATATATCGTCTTTGTTCACTGATAAACTATTGAAGTTCTTGAGGTTCTCGCTCCTGAGATTACCGCTGAAAAGTTACGCTTCAGGCGACGACGAGCTTGATCTTCGTGAGCCTTACTCTCGGACATTGCCGCTGCAGCTCTTCGAGAAGCTCCGAACTGCATAACTGTAACTCGTACATATAAGACGGCGAATCGGCCAGCACTGTCAACTGGCCGCCGGAAATATCGACAATTTCACAATGCCCGCAAAGTTCAGCCGGAAGCAGCCGGCTCCAGACTTCTGCGACCTGGCTGAATCGGGCCTGCTGCGGCGAAATCCGCTTGTCCATAAGCTGCTGAGCAACCTGACCCAGGTTGGCGGCACGGTACGTTTTCCATGATCTTCGCCACCTGGTGGCATTTAATAATCGTTCTTCCTCATCCATAATACATTGTTCACAAAACTCAAGAAGTCCGCTTCCATCCGGCCCTCATTAGTTATCCCAAGTTAATCGGCATCAGAACGTAGAGAAAATTTGTCCCGCTTTTAATAAGGCCCGGCCTGTCCGACTGGCCCAGTTCGAAATCAAATTCCGGCGTTTTGATGACTCTCAAAACATCGATTAAGAATTGCGGACTAAAGCCGATCTCGATCGGCTCGCCCTTGTAATCGACAGGCATATCGACCTGCGCATCGCCGGTCTCGGGAGCCCTGCAGGAAAAGACCATTTTCCCCTTTTCCAGCGAGAGTTTAATCCCTCTCGATTCCTCGCTCGTCAGCAGCGACGCCCGGCGAACGGCGCTGAGCGTCGCTTCGGTCGAAAGCGTCAGTTTCTTATCGTAATCGGTCGGGATGATGTCCTCGTATTTCGGGAAGTTGCCCTCGACCAGGTTCGAACTTATCACAACGTTCGCACAGCTAATCAGAATCTGGTTGTCGACGAGCTTTACGGCGACGGCATCTTTTTCGCCGGCGCCGATTTTGTCCAGCAGGCCCATCGCCTTGCCCGGCACGAGAATATTTGCCGGCACCTCGCCTTTCGGCGCCGCGGCTAAGCCGACCCGGCAGCGCGCCAGTCTTCTGCCGTCGGTGGCGACCAGCATCAGCTTCTTGTCCTTAATCTCCCACAGCACGCCGTTAATTGCGTAACGGGTGCTCTCCTTGGCAGCGGCGAAAAGACACTGCTCGATCCCCGCCTGGAGATTGGAAAGGGAAATCTTTATATCGCCGGTGCCATCGAAATCCCGGACCACCGGATACTGGCCCGGCTCGTGTCCGTAGATTGTGAAGTGGCTGTCGGCGCCTTTGATCTTGCAGGCGCCCTCGGAGGACTCCAAAACCAGAACCTCATCGACGCTCTCGCGCACAATCGCCGCCAGCCGGTCCGCAGGGATGATAACTTCGCCCGGCTTGTCGACCTGAACCTCGGAGATTAAGTAGTTGATGCCGACCTCAAGGTCCGTCGCGCACATCCGTACTTCCTTCTCACTGGCGGTGATTTGCACGCAGCGTAAAATCGGCTTCGGCGTCCGGCTCGGCACCACGGAAGTCAAAAGGCCCAGGGCCTCGGCAAGTGCTGTTCTGTTGAAATTTGCCTTCATAATAAACCTCTATGTTTAATTGCAAAAAGGGTCAAAATATCGCGTTTTTCACGCTCCTGAATAAACAGCATAGTTTACAACGAAACTCACGCTTCCACAAGCTTTTTTCGTAAAAAAGCTGACGCTGACTGCACACAAATCTTTGCCTAACTTAACACGTTCGTAGCCCTTGATTTAACGCTTTATGCCGCCGGAACATACACCTATAATAGCCACACTAAGGGAATTTAATACGAACGATGAAAAAGACGACAGGTCATTTCGACCGAAGTCCCAAAGGGACGAAGTGGAGAAATCTATTCAAAACAGATTCCTCGACTCAGTCTTCGACTTCGCTCGGAATGACCGTGAGGGAGTGCGTAAAATGACCGAACCAGACTCACAAAACGAGAAATCAAAAGAAGAACGAAGGTATGATCCTGAGCTTCTCAAGAAAGGTCTGCGTTGCGACCTTGACCAATACGAAATGCTCAAACGCTGCTCGGATAAAAAAGATATTACAGAATGGCATCATTGGCGAAAGAAATATCCCAATGAAGAAATTTGGCTGGAAGGAGCAGATTTATCTTTTACATATTTGGAAAATGCTTATTTAAAGTATGCCAAACTGAAAGAAGTCTTTCTGGGTTATGCTAATCTAAATGAAGCAAAACTCAGATGTGCTGATTTGGAAGGTACAAAAGGAGCTTATATACGTTTGAAAGGGACGGACTTATTAAAAGCTAACATAAAAGGAGCTACATTAATAGCTGCCATAGTTGATGGTTCAACGATCTTTTGGAAGTGTGAAGTTGATAAAGAGACAAATTTTGAAGGAGTTGCCCTTGATAGTTGTCGTATTGATCCTGCGACGAAGCAGCTTTTGGAATACAATATCCGGCGAGAGATTTGGAAGAAGTGGTATATTTATAAAGACTGGCAAACAGAATGTAAAAAGAAAAGACATGTCATTATTCGATCATTAATGTATCTTATAAGATGGTTCTGGTCATTCAGTGATTATGGTTGGAGTACTTGGAGAATTATAGGCTGCTTTTTCGGATTAGCACTGTTTTTTGCGGCTATATACTCATTCTTTGCATTTTTATCACCTCCCGGGATTGTTAGCAATTTAGAGATAGAGCCGCATTTGCCTTTGTGGCATTATGGAGTGTTGGTTTTCATACGACCAATTTATTTTTCCATAGTTACAATGACGACGCTCGGATTCGGAGATATGTATGCGAATGCCCAAAGTATTTGGGGGCATATTTTACTTACGTTTCAGGTGATTTTAGGGTATGTTCTGTTGGGTGCGTTGGTGACTCGTTTTGCGGTATTGTTTACGGCCGGTGGACCGGCAGGGAAATTTGCAGATGAAAAAGAAAAAGAAGACAAAAAAAAGTAAGAGAAGAACAGATGATATTCGTAATCAGGCCTTCGATGCGATGGGGCAAATTCTTGAGCTGATAAATGCCTTCTGCCTGAATCATCTCAATGAAGAATATTGCGAGTTGTGCGAAGACCTTACATGGGCTGCTTTTGAAGAGGATTTGCCATTCGAAAAGGGCAAGCCGGCCGGTTGGGCCAGCGGGATCGTTCACGCTATCGGCTTTATCAACTTCCTTCAGGACCCCAGCCAGTCCCCGCACATGACATCAGCTCAGATAGCTGAGGGATTCGGTGTCTCTCAGCAGACGATGCAGAACAAATCAAAAATCATCCGCGACAAGTTCGACCTGATGCAAATGGATCCGGACTGGTGCCTGCCCTCAATGATCGGGGACAACCCGATGGTCTGGATGCTGGAGGTCGACGGACTCATTGTAGATGCCCGCACCGCCCCGCTCGAATTTCAGCAGGAGGCATACGGGCTGGGATTGATTCCCTACGTCCCCGGCGAAAATTTGCCGCAGGAACCTGAGCAGCAATCCGACGCCGGGACAAGGATTATAGAATTTCCTTCCGAACGGAACAACACACCTGATTCACAATCCCCTCAGAAACAAAAGGACGAAGGGCCGAATCTGTTCGAAGAACACGACCAGTAGAGACAGAAGGGAATAGTGAATGACCGATACTGAAATAGAATATCCTGAACCGAGTCACGAGCCGCAAGTGTCTGGCGTTGAATTACGAGCCACGAGTGACGCTGGTGTTGCCACCGACGAGAAAACACGACCAGTGACGTCCGGTATTGCACTGCGATGCGTCGGCGGCGGCGTGCTAATGGGCATGGCGAACCTCGTACCCGGCATCAGCGGCGGCACTATGCTGCTGGCTGCAGGCATTTACCCGCGATTCATCGGCTCGCTGGCCGACGTTACCTCGCTGAAGTGGCGGAAGTCCAGTCTACTGACGCTCGCTCTGGTGCTGGGGGCGGCTGCCGTGACTATACCGCTGTTGGCGGGAACCGTCAAAGACCTGGTACTCAATCACCAGTGGGTAATGTACAGCCTGTTCATCGGGTTGACCCTGGGTGGCGTGCCGGTCGTGTGGAAGATGATTGACCGGGCGACTGCTGGGGTTTGGATCGGCGCGATCGTTGGATTCGTGGTCATGGCGGCAGTGGCGTCGATCCAATCGCTGGGAGTCGAAAAGACGGCTGCTTCAGACAGCCTGCCGCTAATGTTCACCGCGGGCATAATCGGTGCCAGCGCAATGATTCTGCCGGGCATCAGCGGCGGATACCTGATGCTTGTGCTCGGCGTCTATGTACCGGTTCTTGGGGCTATCGATAAAGTAAAGGAGGCGGCCATGAGCGCCAACTTCCCACAGGCGATCCCCCCCATGCTAACAGTCATTATTCCGCTCGGCGTAGGGGTAGTGATCGGCGTGGTCGCGGTGAGCAACGCCCTGAAATGGCTGCTGGCTCGCTATGCGCGACCGACACTCGGTGTATTGCTCGGGCTGTTGGTCGGAGCGGTCGTCGGACTGTGGCCGTTCCAGGAGCCGGTCATGCCGGTGCCCGGGCAGGTGGTCAAGGGGCAGGTGATGACCGAGGAAAAAATAACGGAGCTCGACAAGGATAATTGGCCGACCCGGAAGTTTACCCCCGCGGCCGGTCATGTTGTCGGAGCGATGGGAATGGTGCTCGTAGGCTTTACGGTAACGATGGCGATTGCCCGGTTCAGCCGTGAACGCAAAGCTGCGCTGGCGGGCGAGGCAAAAAACAGCTCGTAGCGACCATCAGGCCCTCGATGCAACGGCATGATGGTGGATAAGGTGAGTCGCGTTAATATTTACCGGCTTTTTGAGTACCTTGGTCGTCGGCGGTCCGATATGGTTCTTCATTGTAGACGAGCTGATAGGCTGGAAGGGGAAGGGCGAGAAAATCCGGCCCTTCGTCGAAAAAAATTTCAACTGGTTTTCTCTGGTGTTTGTCGTATTATTGATTGGTGGATTGCTTGTGGTAAAATGGTTTCATTAGGAAACCCCCCGGTGGAACCGGGGGCTAAATATTGAGTTTTCATTATGAACGATCAACAAAAACAAACACTCCTGAAAGTTGCCCGCGATACCGTCGAAGCGGTAATCAGGCAACAGAAAATCACGACGCCCGATCCGGACGATCCTGAATTGAACGCTCCGTGCGGCTGCTTCGTGACATTGAAGAACCGCAACCGGTTGCGCGGCTGCATCGGCCAATTCACCTCCGATGGTCCTCTGATTGAATTAGTTGCCGAGATGGCGAAGGCCTCGGCGACCGGCGACCCGCGTTTTCTCGCCGATCCGATTACCGCCGACGAACTGGAGAAGTTGGACGTTGAGATTTCCGTCCTCTCGCCGCTGAAGCGGACGGATGATCCGCTGAGCCTCCGCCTGGGCGTTGACGGCATCTACATAAGGCGAGGCCATGCTTCCGGCTGCTTTTTGCCCCAGGTCGCCACCGAGACCGGCTGGAGCAAAGAGGAATTTCTTTCCTACTGCTGCGCTCATAAAGCGGGCCTCGCCGCCGACGCATGGAAAGATCCGCAAACGCAAGTCAATCTTTTCACCGCCGAAGTATTCGGAGCGGACTTCAAAGACATATAGTTTTTAAGCGAGAGACTCCGGCAGTAAATCTTCAACAATTCGCAGGCAGTATTTCTATTCGGCCGGCCATTAGTTTAGACGAAAAATGATGCCCGTGCGGACAAAATATTTTGGATTTACCGCTATTTACTGCCGATGGTACAAACAGCGAGGAGTTTAAGATGCGATTCTTGATTTAATTTAATCCCGGCAAGGCGGAGGATTGCCGGTTTAAATGCCTAACCGTTCGATTGGAGGAAGGTTTGTGCTGAGAAAGTCTACGCTGATTGTGATCATTGCAATTGTCTGCCTTGCCGGCCGTCAGTCCGATAGCATCGAGGCCGGAGAAGCCGGCGCCGAGCAGCAAGATGTCCGTACCGGGATGATCGAATATTTACGGCAGCAGAATCCGCCGGAACTAAAGGCGGTTGAAGTCTGGAACAATCAGTATGGCCCGGGGCTGAAACTGACTACCGCCCACTATGAGATTTTCACGACGCTTTTAGAGCCTTCGATACTTCGGCATAGCCCCGGATTAATCGAGTCGGCATATAAGGCCTATAATCTTCAATTGCCCGAACCGATCGAGACGAGAGTCAAGTTCACGATTTATCTTTTCGCCGACCGCCGGCAGTGGGAGGATTTCACGAACAACTTCGCCGGCGAGCAGGCGGCAATCTTCCGCCGGATAAAGGCCGGCGCGTATTGCCATAATGGCGCGTGCGTAGCGTATGACATCGGCATCGAACGAACTTTTTCCGTTCTGGCCCATGAGGGATGGCATCAATTCAGCAGCAGGCATTTCAAGTTTCGCCTGCCGAGCTGGCTCGACGAAGGTATTGCAATGTTATTCGAGACGCGGGTAGCCGGGGATGGGACATTTGATTTCGCGCCGGCCAAAAACGCCTATCGACTGGATGGGCTGAAAAAGACGATGTTAAGAGATAAAATGCTGCCGCTACGAAACTTGATCGCGACAACCCCCGGCGACGTGCTGGCTACCGATCGGACCGAAGCGGTACTGGGTTTCTACAGCCAATCTTACGCCCTGATACGTTTCCTGCGGGAATCCGGCGGCGGCGAAAGACTGGGTGATTATCGCCGGCTGCTCGCGGACGGCCTGCGGGGAAACTGGCCGCTCGATGAGGTGAGCAAGAAAATCGCCGCCGATAGAAATATCCCACGAAATATCCTCTGGAATCATCTCGTTAGTCTGGTATTATTTCACGAGTATATCGGCGATGATTATGAGCCGGTCGAGAAAGAATACCTGGCCTTCTGCCGGCAAATTGTCGCTGATGAGCCAAAGCAATAAAAACAATACGAGACACCGCCCTAAGGCGCAGCATAGGAAGAATAAATGCCCGAAAAGTATCCGGCACCTCTCATTTTAGCATCGGCTTCACCTCGGCGCAGGCAGTTAATGACCGAAGCCGGCTACGAGTTTATAGTAGTGTCGCCGGAAGTCGACGAATCAACTTTTAATGCGGAGAAGGCGAATCCCGTCGAATACGCTGAACGGCTGGCGCTGGCCAAGGCGAAAAGTGTCGCCTGGGAGCACCCGGACTCATTTGTAATCGGCGCCGATACTATCGTGGATTTTGCAGGCCGGATCATCGGCAAGGCCGCCGATGCCAGAGAGGCCGAGCAGATTACCGGAAAACTCTTCAGCGCGCCTCACAAGGTAATCACCGGTGTGGCAATTGTCAGGCTCAGTGACGGGGCGGAGCTGGTTCAGAGTGACAGCACGACCGTTTATCCCAGGAAAATGACGCCCGGGCAAATCGCGGAGCACATCAAAGGCGGCTCTTGGCGGGACAAAGCCGGCGCGTATGCCATACAGGAGACCGGCGACGAATTCGTCGAAAAAATCGAGGGTAGCCTGACAAACGTAATGGGCCTGCCGATGGAACTGCTCGAATCGCTCCTTGCCCGACTGAAAGTGTCTTTTGAATAATAACAAAAGGGCCGCGAGCGCGATGCTCACAGCCCTTTGATAACTTTAATGTGCTTTAATTCCACAAGACCGACCCCGACGTTTATGGCCGAAAGTATGCATACACGTCTTCTTAGACTTCTTCGACTTCTTCGATGAGATGATTCGAACTTCGTCGGTCCCGGATACTATCGTTCCGTCGTTAATTTGGGCCGTCAGCGTAGCCTCTGTGCTGTCCTGATCCAGGTCCAGCTCCTGCGTCCTGAAATGGAACATCATATCATCGTCGCCATCGTGATCGACGTCCGCGAGCTTCCAGCGTTTGGACGCTGCTCCGGCGAATTCTGCAGTGGCCGGGTCAATCGTTGCGGCATCGAAATTATCCGTCGTCAAGACCGCGACCGGCACGACCCCTTTGGACTTGAGATTGATGCTGTTTTGATCGCTGCCGGGCTTGATGTCAATCTGCACCTCTATAGGGCCGCCACCAGACGTGTCAACTAAGTAGATTGGCACGTTACTGGCGCTACTGGAGAATATAAGAAGGCTAACGGTTGTCCCATCGGCATAGGTTACTTCCAATGTCCCGCTGCCGTCCACGGTGAAAAAGTTGCCCGAAGGATCTATCGTACCGTTGTCTACAATAAAGCCAGTACCATGTACTGTCACAGTAGAACCGTCGAATACGGCTATTCCGTCCTGATCAGCTATACCACCGTAGATGTTGACGAAACTGCCGGCGTAAGCATCCACATAGTGCACTATGGCGTTAGCGAGAAGATTGAGTGTGGCCCCGTTGTCAACGTACACTCCATAGTAAATTTCAGCATTCAAATCAACAGGTGTGTTACCCGCGGTTACAAACAAGTAGTTCTGGGAGACATCAATCTGCTCGGCCACAGATGCTGGTGCGGCACACAGCAAAATCGCCAGAATGCACGATACAATTGTAGTTAATTTGACCTTGAGACTTTTTTTCCGCTTTTCCATCGCTCCACTTCCCCCAAATAGAGCTTACCGGTTTCTATTAACGAGATAACATCAATTAAAACACCGTATCGGAGGCGGTTGTAATTATTTCAAGCCTGATCCTTGTAATGAAAGAAATGTCCTTGCAGAACAACTCATTTAACAATTCCCCCTTGTAAAATGATCTTGCCTATATAAACAATACGGAATAATCCGGCTAAAGCAAACCATAATTACCTAATAATGATACTCTCTACAAGACTGGAATTACTATAGGACCAACTAAATCCCAAGAAACACGAAAAAAAGGTGAAAATCAACCATTCGACCCGAATAGAACGACTGCAGGGAGGTTTCAGAAATAATCCGTAGATTTGAATAATGACCAAAGGGCTGCAAGTTGACGCTCGCAGCCCTTTGGTTAAAAATATTTACGCTAAACGCACGTTAAAGATTAAATCCTACTTCTTACGTTTGTCGTGGGGAACTCGGATTTCCACTATCGCTGTTGATGAATTATCGGCGTCATCGGTGGCAGTAATCGTTACGGTATAAGTCCTGCCATCACCTGAGCCTGACCGCTCGGCACGTAATCTAAGCTGAATTTCCCCTGTTGTACTATCAACCGAGTCAATTACCCAGTCGTCTTCATCGAATTCGTTGCTTGTGACCTCGACATCCAATGTGACAGGTCCGCCGCTGTTGTCCTCAGCATTGGCCTGAATGGTAATGGGAATGAGCTGGTGATTCGGGGGCCACAGCATCGTCTTGTTGGCGGTCGGTGCCAGCGTTGGTGCTTCGGTGTCGGAAACATTTACGGTTACCGCTACTCCAAATTCTGAATTCACACCATCACTGACTGCGATAACTAACACGTTAGGCCCCAGTTCAAACGGTGCAGTACCGCCGGTGCCTGTTAGTTCAGCAATGCTTACCGAATCACCACCGGCTGGAGGTGTGACAGTGCCGGATTCAAGCACAGTAGCGCCCTTAAGCCAGTTGTATGTAAGCAGATCCCCATCAAAATCAGCCATCTCCGCACCAATTGAAATTGGATCGCCAATGCCAACCACGATAGAAGTAGTAGTGGGTGTTACCGACGGTTGTGAATTGAAGACTGACAGGTCCATCAGGTCCGTGCTCAGAAGAAGCCCGTCACTTACCTCCAGCGTCAGGGTATAAAGTTCTGAATATACGCCGAGTAGATTGAAAGCAGTAATTCCCGCCAGGTCAAGTGTGACCTCGCCACCATCAGGTACAGTAGTCGGTCCCTTGAGTTCCGTGCTCCCATCAAGCCATCGGTACGTCAAATCATCCCCGTCACCATCTGTAGCTGTGCCCAGCAAGACGGTTATGGACTGTTCGGAGGTAAATATACTAACGTCTTCGCCTGCATAAGCGGTAGGAGAATTGTTCTCACTGCCCGTGCTATCAAATTGAATGTTGGAAGTCGTGGAGAAAGTAAGTGTCGTCGTGGCGGTATCACCTTCGTATGTGAAAGTCAAGTCTCCATTCCAACCATTTGTACCATCATCAACGACGACCTCGTTGGTGACTGAATCGTAGTGTCCTGCGCCCAAGGTAGTAACAAAGCTGTCATAAGTACCGTAGATCGTGATACCAACTCCCCCCGGTGCCGAAATTGTCCCGGCGACTGTACCGCCTTCCATATTGAGTGTGCTGCCGACATATGCTGATACACTACCTGCCGAGGAATCGGTATGGAAATTCACCGTGCCGCCATCATTTATGTAGACGTCATAGCTACCAGAAGCGTACAGGTCGACTGTTACGCCCGTTGTCACCCAGTAGTACCCGTCGCCTGGTGGATCGTAAATCGGCCCAGAGTCGTATACGAAACCAGCCCTGCTGGCCGGCGCGGCACATAGTACAGCCGCAATAACAGCCCATAAAATTGTTGATAAACCTGCCTTTTTCCATTTTCTTGTGCCTTCCATAATTCTACCTCTTCAAGAAAAATAAATAAAACGATTCTTGCCCCTGCCTTGCAGGGCACCAGATAAAGATATTATCGGCCAAAGTGGTTTTTCTCCTCCACTTTTTTAAAAGAGAGGATTCTCTCATTTAATTGGAAAGTAGCAGTTTGTAAGATGGTTTGCAAGGAAATTTTGATGCCAGTGACAACCCTATGGCACTCCGTCCTAAAAAAACTGCTGAAAAAACGATAAATCGCGTTTTTTAAGGTTAATAACGGAGGTTCTCGCCATGAAGAGCAGCCGGAATCTACGTGGGACACTCGGCAGAGACAATATCGGACGTCACGTCCTTTTTTCAACACTTTTTTAACAAAAAAAATAAAAAGATTTTCAACAATGGTACTGTTTGGAAAAAACTGGAGTTTCCCGGCAAAGTCGGCTTTCAGAATAGTCGATAAAGTGCGTAAACACTGTATTTTCTATCTTTTGAGGATGGGTATAATGAAAAACAAGGGTTTTACACTCGTTGAATTAATAATAGTGGTAACAATTTTAGGCATCATGGCGGCGATTGTTATACCCACCTTCCAGGGCAATGTTGCAACAGCCAAGGAATCAGCTTCCAAAACCAATCTTATGACAATTCGAACCCAGCTTGAACTATACAAATTGCAACACAACGGAATACCGCCGGGATACGTTGTTAATATTGCCGGTGTCCCTGAGGGTGCCCCTATCGCAACGGTGTCGCTTCAACTAATCGGGACTACCACCGTGGTCGGCCAGGCCTCGCCCAGCACGGTTCCATCCAATCCTTTCCTCTACGGGCCTTATCTGAAGAAGATCCCCTCGAATCCTTTTAACAAGCTCTCGACCATCGCCTACGTAGCCGCGGCGACCGCCTTTTCCGCCGAGGTGGACGGCACATCCAGCGGATGGCTGTACAAAAAAGAAACCGCCGAGATCGCGATGAACTGGACCGGCACCGACAGCGAGGGTGTCAACTATTACGATTATTAATGCGGTTAATACACACCTAAGCCGGGAGCCGCTACCAGGGGAAATAGCAGATATAGTGCCGGTAGAACAAGCCAATCGAGCGCATCGATATTATCGCCAGCGCCTGGACAGCGAGATTTGCCAGCAGATGTAATCCTATAACGAGATTATCGCTGCCGATGAGCCTGCCGTAGCCGATGGTTCTCAATTGCAGCTCCCATGCTAATAAGAACAGACCCGCTACGAGAAGGTAAGGCCAAAAAGCCCTCGCGATAGGCTTGAAAATATAATCCGGCCGGAAAACCATCAATACATCCCCGCCCGCCGAGAAGGTCAGAATGGCCATCGGAAAAGCGAACAACCCGACAATGCTCAAAACCTGTGATACGACGCCGGTACTTCTCGATATCGAAGTGAAAATAATGCTGGGCAGCAGGACGGCAAAAAGACCAACCGCAAAAATGGTCAAAGACTTGATAATGTTCCAGATATAGCCGAACAGTCCGCCCATATAGACGTCCGGCAGCTCGTCGGTCTCGTTCGCCGTCGTGCAGATGATTTCCATATAATACCAGAACAAACATCCCCATGCGGACAGCGTTACTACCAGACCGACCTGGGCCTGAACCCGGAACATGCCCATATTAAAAGAATAATCCGTGTGGCCGGTAAAGAACTTAAAGCACACCGCGGCGGTAACAAAAACCAGCCCGGTTGCATTCTGCGGCCTGACAAACAGCTTCCAGCTATCAATAAATACCGCACGATAAAAGCCGGGCACAGGCTCGGCTTTTTCCGCGGGCGGCTCGACCTTTTTGGGCGTCTCTTTGTCCTCGGATGGAATGATGAATCGTTGCCCGCAGGATGTGCATCGCGCCTGCCTGCCGCTGTATTTGTCGGCAAAGGCAATCAGCTCATCACAATTCGGGCAGTTGAAGCGAATCGTCATATCATCGTGTCGAGTATATAGTATTTCCTTTTCGCGCGATACAAAATAGAGGCCGGAAGTCCCTTAAGATTTTCGAACCGTTCACCACGGCAGCAGGCAACTATAGTGGCGGAAAAACAAGCCTATCGACCGCATCGCAAACAGAGCGATTGCCTGAACAGTCAGATTCAGCAATAAATGCCCTCCTGTTGCCGCGGCAGGAGATTGGCCCGAATACTGGCTCGCCTGCATCTGAAGCACGGCAGCGGCACCAAGCAGCACGGCCGTCACCAGATAAGGCCTGAACGCCCTTGATATCGTAACCAGAAAATAATCGGGTCTCAGCAACGTCAGGTCTTTGCCGACCGCCGCCGTCAGGATAGCTATAGGAAACAGAAACAGCCCGGCGAACATTAGAGCATACAGAAGCACGGGCAATTCGGCACCCATCCAACTCGAGATTAATGCCGCAATAAAGTACGGCGATTCCACTACCAGCAGTATTATAATTAATGTATATACGGATTTAGCAATGCGCCAGAGCAAACCGTAGAATCCTCCGACAATAATATCCGGCAGCTTTTCCTGCTCGTAAGCGGTGGTGTAGATTATCTCCATGTAATACCAGAACAGAAATCCCCATACCGATACATGCAGAATCCATCCGAAGGGCAGCGGAAAGTCGAAAGTTGCAGCACGCCCCGGTATCGTCATGGTGTAATTCATACCGGCGGTGAAAAACTTTAAACAAACCGCCATCGCAATAAATACCAGGCCGGTGATATTTTCCTCGTTTGTAAAAAGCCGCCAACTGTCAACAAACACCGCCCGGTAAAAGCCGGGCAAAGGCTCGGCTATTTCCTTAGGCGGCTTAATCTTTTTCGTTTTGCCTTTGTCTCCGGAAGGGATGATAAACTTCTGCCCGCAGGTCGCGCAGTGTGCCCGTTTTCCGCTGTATTTGTCGGCAAATGCAATCAACTCATTGCAACTGGGGCAGTTAAATCGGATTGTCATTTTAATTATGCGTTCAGCGTTATTTCTCAGTACGCAGTCCGCGGCACGCGGCACGAGACTTAGAACTGCTGCATGGCGTCCGTAAAGCTCTTGATATTATTGGCCCATTTTTTCGCCTCCAGCAGATCGATCTTATCGTCCTTGACGAGTATGGCCAGATGCTTTTCCAACGTAATCATTTTTTCATCGGGCTTGTTTCGAGTTTTCGTTTGCAACTGCGAGTACATCTGCTCGATTTTGCCGGTGCGTATCAGGTTCGCACAGGCGTAGTTATTGTTAAGGATTTCCATCGCGACGATTCTTCCGCTCGCGTCTTTTTTGGGCACGAGCTTCTGGCTGATTATATAGGCCAGCCCGAGTGAGAGCTGGTTTCGCACCTCGGCCTGCTTGCCGGATTCGAAATAATCCAGAATCCGCGTAATCGTACCGGTCGCATCGCGCGTGTGCAGAGTGGAAAAGACAAGGTGCCCGGTCTCGGCGGCCATCAGCGTCATAGATATCGTCTCGGCATCGCGCATTTCGCCGACAAATATGATGTCGGGGTCCTGCCGAAGCATCTCTCTGAGTCCACCATGAAAGGATTTAACGTCCCTGCCGACTTCACGCTGCGAGATCATCGAGTACTTCTGCGGAAAGAGATACTCGATAGGATCTTCCACGCTCATAATCCGGCAGGCGATTTTTTCACTGATTCGATCGATCAACGAGGCAATGGTTGTGGATTTGCCTGCTCCCGTGATTCCGGTCATAAGAACCAGGCCGTGCTTGCGATGGATGATGTCTTCCCAAACGTTGTTTGGAAATCCGATGTCCTCGACTTTCGGAATGTCCATCGACAGCGCGCGGATTGCCCCGGCCATACCGTCGTTTTCCATGAAGATGTTTATTCGAAACTGCAGCGTACCGAGCCGATAGGAGCAGTCCACGCTGCGCTGAGTCCGGAGTTTTCCCAGATTGTCGTCACTCATAAGCGGATAGATGAGCTGCCTGGCCATATCGGCCGTTACATTCGGGCCTTTAAGTTTCACCAGACTCCCGTCGACACGATAGGCGGGCGGCGCACCGACCTTTATATGCAGGTCCGAGACCCGCAACGCACCGTGCTTTTCGAAGTATTCCAGCATGTTGAGAATGCTGAATTTGTCATGCTCAGCGGTCGGATAAACCTTTGCCGTAACCGAAAATTCTTCTGCCATATTTACCTCCATTGGAGTAAGTCGTTCGCCGGCAGCACTTTGTTAATCGAAAAATCGAAAAAAACGCCCTTTTACCCGACCCTGCCGGAGCCTGTTGATAGTATATCCCCACAACCGCCCCAAAGCAAAGGCCAAATTCCTAAGTAACGCTGACACCACACAGCAGAGACTTTTTTTCTTTGCTTTTCAAATAAAATGGTCTATATTGAAATCGTTTAGTTTATTTCGCTGGCTGTGGTGTGCAGTTCGAGTAAAGGGCTGCAGTTACGAGAGTGATCGCCGAACCAGGGGACAATTTCGGGCAGCAGGTTAAGAAATATAAGTCATTTTCAAGGAAGGAAAAACAGATATGGGCGATAAGGGAAAAAAAGATAAAGGCAAAAAGGAAATACAGAAAAAGGCCAAGCTTAATCCAAAGGAAAAACGAAAGCTGAAAAAAGACAAGAAGAATGCATAAATGCCCGGCGGTGGACACGGTTAAAAAAGCCATTGACGATGCGGCAGATATTGCTTTTTTCGCTTACTAAAATTGTAGAGAAGTCCCACCAGAAGCATTAGCAGTTGTGTTGTATCGATATCCTTTCGCCTGCACAATTCCTATCCTTTTACAACCTCATGCTTTTTAATGAAATCCGGGTCAATATCAACGCCTAAACCCGGACCGGTGGGAACTTTAATCTTTCCATCCACGACGGACAGGGGCGATGTTTTACATTCGAATTGCACATTCGTGTTTAATCCTTTGAATTCGTGATGAGCAGACGCATTGGGAAGGGCGGATACGAAGTGTATCATGTATAGGTATCCGAGTCCTCCGCCGGACATGTGGGGCGTACAATCTTTTCCGAATGCCTGTGCCATACGTGCCACTTTCATCGAACGAATCATGCCGCCGAAATAATAAGTATCAGGTTGAACAATTTGAAGGCCGTCATTGGCAATAAGCCAGCGAAATCCGTGAAGGCTGTACTCCTGTTCGCCGCCGGCAACTGGTATGGTCAGTGCATCGGCGACCTGCTTGGTCTCTTCATACCAGTCGAAAAGAACAGGCTCTTCAAAAAAACCATAACGGTACTCTTGAAGCAGTTTGCCGACGCGTATCGCCTCGTCCACCGAGTAAAAACCGTTTGCATCGGCATACAAAGCCATTTTATCGCCGAATGTTTCGCGAATGAGCGGAATCATTGTTTCGGTCCTCCCCTTCGGCCCCACGGCAGTAATGTCCTTCGTCATGAACATAAGTCCGCCGACTTTAATCTTAAGCGCGTGGGCATTATATTCCGCGACATCCCTTTTTATCAGTTCCAGCGACTCGGCTACTGATTTTTCACGGTATTCCGTGGCCTGGTATACGGCAACCCGCGGGTGGTGGATTTCTCCGATTAACTGGCCGATGGACTTATTGGCAATACGTCCCAGCATATCGAGAATCGCAAACTCAATAGTGGCCAGGGGTATCCCGAGAGCCAGACCGCTTAATCTGAAATTGAGATTGTATATGTACACCTTTTCAAGCAGCAGGTCCAGGTCGCGTGCGTCTTTATCAATAAAAAACGGCTGCAGTGTATTGGTAAAAATTGGATAGAGCGACCTCATCGTGCCGTGAGCAACCGAAACACTTTCTGCGCCGTCAGTCGAGCGCACCCGGCACAAAAAACTATTCTTATAACGAAGCAATTCGACGCTCTTAATGATCACGGGTCTGGCAAACAGCTCCTTTTTCAGTACCGGCTGTTTAAGTATTTCATCGAGCCGGGCGTAATCGGTTTTCCGGGCCCCCGAGCCGGATCCCTGAGCTTCGGAGCCGGGCAATGCGGCGGCAAGACCACCGGCAAGGCCAGCGCTTATAAAGTTTCGACGATTGGTTCTCATAATAAAATTCCCTCTTTCCGCAACAGTTAAGGACCCACTCATTTAGAAAAGAATTTGTAATCTCCTATTTATCTTTTGAGAATACATCGACTTGACGTGCGGATTTTATGCGATTTTCCATTTCTGCGAGATGGTCCACACATAATCCCGACCATGTTTCTAAAGTATCTTTAACCCCCTGCAGTTCAGCAGAAGTCATAAAGGCCATTTGAGTGATCATCTGTTCTCGCTTGCTAACGTTTGGAGTGTCCAGAACCCAATAGTGAACTATTCCAAGATGCACACTACCGACCTCATTGGACTCGTCATTAAGAAGGGCAACGATGTGATTAGTATGGCTTGTTTCTACAGAAACCTCCTCGGCCACCTCACGATCGACAGCAGCAAGGTAGGTTTCAGAAAAATCCGTATTAAATAACGGCATATCATCGGCCGGATTGATATGGCCGCCGATGCCAATTGACCTGTTTCCGACCAGGCGTGTTTCTCCGGCCCGTTTTCCTCTGACATAGCTAAGATATTTACCTTCATGACCCATTATTACATACGGAATGAGCTGCTTATAATCGGGATTTTTTTCTACCTGCGATCTATTCATGAAACAGGGAACTCCCTGTACGAAGATTTCGCGTAGATAACGATCCACATCGAACATAAGTCCGTTAAATATGCCTACCTGCTCGAACACTTTCCGTTCTATTACTAACACTTGTTCTTCCTGATTCATGTGATGTCCTTGTAACGTATTGAAGGTTAACTTTATGGAGACTCTTCAAGGAGTATTACGTATTACTGCAGGAATATATCTTATTTTACCCCCACCGTAAAGGAATTCTATGTAATATGGGCATGGTCTTAAAGTTAGGGCACATGAAGGCATCTCTAATGATGCCGTTTGTTTCAATCTTTAGCAATATGAAAGGCTTGATAATTGCTTATCCACAGCACGCAGTACGCACTACGCAGTCCTATGGACTCCTTACGGAGCACGCACTACAAACGCCGTCTCACGGAGATTTATTCTTCCGATTTCAATACCACCAGTTTTAACTGGTGGTTGTTTACTTGGCAGACTATGAAATTACAGACTCTGTTTCCTCTGCGTTCTCCGCGGTTAATAGGAAATGCAAAACAAAGCCAATTCACAGCAAGTCGGAAATATCATAAACGCGCGTTTCCCACCTTTCGGGCAGCGATTCGACCGTCGCTATCATTATGATGCCGTCCTCGACAATGTAGCCGAGCTGGTCATAACCGCCGGAAACCGACGCCAGCAGGAGCTTCAACGCCCTGCCGGGAGAAACTCCCGATATTTCATCCATGTTGATGGGCGTCGTCCGGTCGATATCGGCGTTGTCGTACAAATCCTTCCAGATCACGACTATCGGCAGCGGCGGCTCCACGCAGTACTTTATCTGCTCTATCGCCTCGGCAAAAGACATCTCCGGCGTGAACTCGAAAACGTAAGCGGGTTTATCCAGCTCCTTATAAATGGCCTCGTCATTTTGATGCTTGGCGTTCGAATCTTGTGCCGGTTCGATTCGCGTCTGAGTGCCGGCCGTCCCGGAAAACGATTTCCATTCGGCTTCCAGCAGGCTCTTTTCCGTCCGCCCGGGATGAATCATAACTCGGTACTTAAGCGAAAAGCTTTTGCCGGCGGGCAAAGTGAACGGCTTATTGAAAAGCAACGCCGGGCTGAAGTATCCGAACGGCACCTTCGGGTCCATGATAACAAAGCCCGGGGAGGGATGCCGTGGGTTGTCCGGATGGTCGAAGAGGGCGATGCTGAAATCTTTACCTTCAGCGGCCCGGCCGTCGAAATTCATCCAGCGTGCTTTTTTACCGTGTGCCTGAAGGTTCTTTCGCCCTTCGCTGTCGGCCAGATGCCATTCGGTGACATTTTTCGCTACTCGCACCGAAAGGCCCGCATAGCCGCCCCAGCTTTGGCCTCCTTCCTCACCCTGTATCGGCGTGCGGTCCAGCAGAACGTCCGCGGCACCGGCGGTGAACCGGCTGCTCCAGTCGATATGATAACGGCCATCTTCATCCGGCTTACTGAGGCGAATGAGACACGATTCGCTCAGCACTGCCGGCTGACCGGGCGGATGATAACTGAGTTGCATCGCAATATGTGCCGAATAATCGCGATTGGCTGTCACCTCCACATCCTTAATCTCGGTCAGCCCCTGCGACTGGCCGGTATCGCGGTCCTCTTCCCAGTAGTTCAGGCCGTTGATGTACTTCCAGGAAAACCACAGGCCGTAGTGCCAGGGATGGTCCGGCGGGCGATGCCAGGTCAATTCCGCCCCGTCGGTCAGACAGACCGGATGGAAGTATGGCCTGCCCTGCTTCTTGTCGAAATTGAACTGCCAGACAATGTGCCCCCTGTTGAGCAGCGCCAGCGAGCTGTCGGCTTGCCGCCAATCGTAGCGGGGCTTTTGCCCGGCGACCAAATCGGACCCGGCGGCATTTTGCATCCTGCCGGGCACAGTCTGCAAGAGCAACAGGACAGCCCCGACAAATACAGTCAATCGTTTAATGGTCACCTGAAACATCCCTTCGCATTGACTTTCATTTTATGCACGAAGGCCGGTCAAATCTAATCCATCCGCGAGGGCAGTACCTTGATCATTATATTCTTATAATAGACGATGCTCTTGGGGTCGTGGCCCTGCAGGGCGATGGTTCCTTCGCCGATCTTTCGGCCGGACTGTTCCCAGTCTTCGGGCTGCGTCCATGCCACAGTTGTCTTGCCGTCGATCTGGATGATGACATGATTGTCCTCGACCCTTATGTAATAGTGGAACCATTGGTCGTCCACGGATGGTGCCTCGTCAATCACGTCCTGCACGTTGTACAGTCCTCCGGTTTTCTTACGGTCGCTGTGGGTCGTATTCACCTGGCATTCGAAGCCCTTCGACGGCCAGTCGGTTTCCTGATACTCGGTATGGAAGTATATGCCGGAATTGGAGCCTTTAGTGGTCATCACGTCGGCTTTGAACTCGAAATTCTTGAAGTTGGCATCGTTGACGAGCCCGGTGTAAAAAAGATGGCTCCGTGGGCCGTGGGCCACAATCATCCCGTTGCGGGTAGTAAAGGTCTCTTTGTTCTCACTGGCCTGCCAGCCTTCGAGGGTCTTGCCGTCGAAAAGACTTTGCCACTGGGCCACATTTTTGGCAGGTGTTGTTTGACATCCCGCCAAAAGCAAACTTGTAAACAGCAGCATCAAAACTAATTTCCTGGTCATCTGATTTTCTCCTTAAAAACTATTTCTTCCATAATTCGCATTTTTCACAGCGTCCATGGAGAACGCATCGGTCGAGACAGCCTGCGGTTGGCGGCATCGTTGTTTACGAAACGTTCGGTTTTCGGATCCCATTTTATTTTCTGCTCAAGTCTAATAGCAATGTCACTAATGTGACAGATTATATCCGCCTGCACGGCCACATCAATATTGCAGACGGTTTCGGCCCGGCTTTTGACGCAGTCCAAAAGGTTTCCGACGTGATTGTCGCTTTTGTACAGGTGAATATCGTTCGGCCCGAATTCCGTTTCCAGCAGTTCCTTCGGATGGGCGTTGAGTCCGGAGCGGTCCACGTGCACCCATCCATCGCTGCCCTCGAAGGCCGTGCCGTGACTGGTCGTTCGCCCGTAACGTTTCTTCCACTCATCCGGATAAGGATCGCCAGTGAAATTCATCGTTACGCCGCTGTCATATTTGCAGACGACTTTCCAGTTCATCGCTGTGTCGGCTACTCCTTCGGTGGGCCAGACGCCTTTGCCTTCGATCTCCACGGGGCAGGCGACTTTTTCGCCGCCGCCCCAGAGCGCGATGTCCAGGGGATGAACGCCCCATCCGGCGATAAAACCGAGCGCATAATCGGAAATGAACCACCACAGCTTGTTCGAGCAGCGGTCTTTTGTGTAGGGCGTGTAAGGAGCCGGTCCCAGCCATCTGTCGTAATCGATCCATTCCGGCACGGGCACGGGTTTGGGATCCCCGCCCTGGCTGCTGCCGGGAGACCATACGTTAATGGTGTGCAGTTTGCCAAGTTTGCCGCTCAAAGCCAGCTCGCAGGCGAAACGGAAGTTGCGCTCCGATCGCTGCTGCGTGCCGAACTGGAAAATTCTACCGTGACGGTGCACGGCCGTACGAAGGGCCTGGTCCTGGGCAAGGCTCAGTCCCATCGGTTTTTCCAGATACACGTCCTTTCCCGATCTGACCGCCGCCAGCGCGATAAGCACGTGCCAGTGGTCCGGCGGGGCTGCGAGAATCACATCGATGTCGTCACGCGCCATCACTTCGCGGAAGTCCTTGTAAGCGGCACACCCGGTGCCCTTGTAGTGCCCGTTTACCCGGTCCTGGGCGGCCTTGAGCACGGGATCCTTGACATCGCAGACCGCGACCACTTGGGCATTTTTTTGTCTCAGGAAGTTGCCCATCACGCCCGTGCCCTGTGGCCCGACACCGACGCAGCCGACAGTAATTCTTTCGCTGGCGGCTACACCACCGCCGGCGCCCAGTGCCGACGACGAAATGATATAAGGAAAACTCATCGCCCCGGCGGCGGTGCCGGCAGCGCGTTTTAAGAACCGACGCCTGTCAATTGCTTTATTCCTCATGACTCCTGTACCTCCTAATCGGCAAATATAATGCATCTACAATAATCAACCTGTTCGACGACAAAACGAAGTATACGCTAAAAGTGTAACCGGACAAACAATCGCCGTCAAACCAAAATCTTACCCGGCAAAAAACACATCTTTGTCCGACTTTATCAGCCGGGATAAGTACCGGTGGAGGTACAGCACGAGAATCGAAGCGCCGGCCACAGCCAGGCAGATTAGCTGCGACAAGGTCAGCGGGCCGATATACAGATGATGGTCGGCATCGCCCCGCCACAGTTCGGTGACCGCCCGTCCGAGGCCGTAGAGAATAAGAAACCAGAGCAGCATCGTTCCGGAGCCCCATCGGCGTTTAAATATCGTAAAGACGCCAAGAATGCACAAGACGAGAAGTATCTCGTAAATCTGTGTCGGGTGCAGCGGGATGCCCGCCGGAGCGCCTGCGGTCCCTTCGGGAAATGTTATCGCCCAGGGCATCGAGCATTCTCGACCCTAGCAGCAGCCGTTTAACAGGCATCCGAGCTTGGCGAAAATCCACGGGATTGGAATCGACAGCGCGATCAGATCGAGCGCCGCCCGCCTGCGCTTCGATAAAACCAGCACCAACGGCACGGACAGGCATAAATAAGCCAGCAGCCCGCCCCATAATCCGCCCTGCATATAATGGCTGATTGACAACAGCGCCCCGAAATCAAATTGTGTATGTTGAATGTCGTACAGCGCCTTGGCGCCTACAATCATCCCCAAATTATAGCATATGCTGACAGCGATCCAGACCCGGCGGCGCAGCCCAAGGCGTCCGGCGAGCAGGCAGCTAATGAGATAATGGCTTAGAATACCCACAGTGTAAAGGATGCTGTATGTCGGAATTGGCCCAATTTGCGGCCACATTTTCAACCTTTCTCGTAAGCGATATTGACCATCAAGATCACACAACCCATTGTGGTCTAAAATACAAAACCTGCCCAATAATTACAAACTTTTTTGAACGTTCCCGGCGGTTCTGCATTACTTGTACTTGACAATACCGGCCGGGGAACTTAAGCTACGCGTTTCACATATTTTGCAGCTAATTAGGAACTGTACGCTATGTCTGAAAATGTCGTAACGCGTTTTGCACCATCGCCGACGGGTTATCTGCACGTCGGTGGAGCCAGAACCGCCCTGTTCAACTGGCTCTGGGCACGCCGGGCGGGCGGAACGTTCATTCTCCGAATCGAGGATACCGACCAGAAGCGAAACACACCAACCGCCGCACAACAGGTCATGGACGACCTTAAATGGCTCGGAATCCAGTGGGACGAAGGCCCGGAAGTCGGCGGTCCGAACGGGCCCTATCTTCAATCTGAGCGAAAAGACATCTACGATAAATGTATAAAGAAACTTCTCGACGAGAAAAATGCCTATTATTGTTTCGAGACCACCGAAGACCTTGACGCACTTCGCAAGGAAGCTGAAGCTCAGAAGAATAGTTTTTCCTACTCCCGGCCTGAAGTTTTTCCCGACGCCGAAGCGGCGGAAAAGGCCCGCGCCGAAGGCCAGCCCGTTACGGTTCGTTTTGCCGTACCGCAGGCCAAGCCGATTGTCGTGCAGGATGTGGTCCGGGGCGAGATTACCTTTGCCGCCGAGGAGATAAGCGATTTTATCATCCTGAAAAGCGACGGTTTTCCCACATACAATTTCGCCTGCGTGGTCGATGACCACCTGATGAACGTCACACACATCATTCGCGGCCAGGAGCATCTCAATAATACGCCGGGCCAGCAGACTTTATGGCAGGTCCTGTTTCCGGATGCCCCGCTTCCGAAATACGCGCACATGTCCGTCACCGTCAGCGATACCGGCGGCAAACTCTCCAAGCGCGAGCGTCCGAAGGCCCTTCGCAAGGCAATCAAGGCCGCCCAGGAGATCGACCTCGAAGCACTCGCCGCCGCGGGCGATATCAGCAGCGAGCAGCTCGATTCTTTTATCAGGGGCAAAACCATGCCGGACATGCCCAACATCGATGCGATGGCAAAGCATCTCGGCGTAGCCCTGCCGGAAATCAATATCGTCGATTTCTTCAAGAGCGGCTACCTGCCCGAAACCATGGTGAATTTCCTCGCCCTGTTAGGCTGGAATCCCGGCGATAATCGAGAGATCATGCAGGTTAAAGAGCTGATCGGCGCCTTCGACATTTCGCGCCTGACCAAATCGAACAGCCTGTTCGACCGGCAGAAACTGATTGCTTTCAACACCGAACACATCCGGATGGTTTCGGAGGAAAAACTCCTTGGGCATCTCAAGCGCTACTTAAAAGCTATCGCCTCGCCGATGGCTTCTGCCGACGATGAACTTCTCTTAACAATAATAAAGCTCTGCGAGGGTTCGAGAACCCTGGCTCAGATCGAGCAAAAGAGCGGATTTCTGTTTGTTGACAATGACAAAATCAAATACGACGACAAAGCGGTTAAGAAAATCCTGCTCAAAAACGATGGCCTGACCGTTCTGGGAATCGTTCGGGAAAAGCTTGCCGCGATGGACGAACTAACGGAACAGGGTATCGAGGATATGCTGCGCGGGTTAGCCGAGGAAAAACAAGTCGGCCTGGGCAAAGTCGCTCAACCGCTACGCGTAGCAATTTGCGGAACTACAATCAGCCTGTCCATATTCGATTCGGTCCGGCTGTTGGGCAAAGAAAATACCCTGAAAAGAATCGACAACGCGCTAAAGAAATTTCAAACATAAAGATAGCGAGCATAGATATGTCATTATTGGTAACAGGTTCGATAGGAATTGATACGATCAAGACGCCCGGCGGTGTTCGCGAGAACTGTCTCGGCGGAGCGGCCATTTACTTCAGCATGGCGGCCAGCTTTTTTTCGCCGGTCAGGTTCGTCGGCGTGATCGGCTCGGATTGCCCGTTCGATCTTGCCGAAATCTTCGCCGGCAGGAACGTTGACCTGACGGGACTGGAGTTAAGACCTCAGAGCAAAACTTTCCGCTGGACCGGCTCGTATCACGAAAATATGGACGACCGCACGACGGAGAAAGTGGAATTGAATGTCCTGGCCGAAGCTCCGCCGAAGGTACCCGAAGCCTTCAAGGACAGTGAATTTGTTTTTCTCGCCAATACGGCACCGGCTCTACAGCACGAGCTGCTCGGGCAAGTCGAGAAGCCGGTCTTCGTCGCCGTCGATACGATGGACTTGTGGATTCGGGAATATCCGGATGATTTGAAAGCCCTGCTGACAAAAATCGACTGCCTGATCATTAACGAAGACGAAGTAAGGATGTTGGCGGATCAGCACAATCTGATAAGGGCAGCGCAGAAGATATTAGACATGGGCCCCAGTGTTGTGATTGCTAAAAAAGGTGAATCGGGCTCGATCATGTGCAACGCCGATGGGGACATATTCATTCTGCCGGCCTTTCCGGCCGCCGAGGTCATAGACCCGACCGGCGCCGGCGACAGTTTCGCGGGCGGCTTCATGGGCTATCTGGCACAAACCGGCAGGACCGATTTCGAGACATTAAAAACCGCCGTCGCATACGGCACGGTAGTCGCCTCTTTTACGATTGCGGATTTCTCGCTGGACGGCTTGACATCCACGGACAGAGCGAATATCGACAAGAGGCTGCAGGAATTACGAGAAATTACACAGTTTTAGCGTATCGAGCGTGACATGCGGTGCTTTATAGCAATAGATATCGACGATCAAACCAGAAAAGCCCTGGCCAAGCTGCAGGATGAGCTGCAGGGCAAAGCTGATATTAAGAGAAGCGACGCCAAGTGGGTGAATCCCGAGACGATACACCTGACGCTGAAGTTCCTGGGCGAAATTAAAGACGAGCAGGCCGTGGATGTCTGCAATATAACCGCGGATGTTGCCGGCCGGCACGAGGCTTTCGAGCTGGACTTCGAATCGGTTGGCCATTTCGGCGGCAGAAGCGCCAGGGTTTTATGGGTAGGCACGGGACAGAGCAGCGACAAGCTGCTACAATTACAGGAAGACCTCGAGCAGCAGTTGGATTTGGCCGGCTGGCCCAGGGAAACCAGAAAATTTTCAGGGCATTTAACCCTGTGCAGGATAAGAAATACAAGGGCGGGTGTTAAGTTGGCTCAAATGATTAGCGAATACAAGGATTTCAGACTCGGGACTATGCCGGCCGACTCGGTCTCGGTTTACCAGAGCCAGTTGACGCCCCAGGGCCCGATTTACACTGTTTTAGGAAAGTATGAGTTACAATAATGGAAAAAAATAAACCTTAAAGCGAGATAAAACAAGGAGAATCGCAAAAATGGCAAAGGCAAAAAAAGTAAAGGCAGATTCAAAAGCGACCGGTAAGGACGATGCCGTGCAACGTGTGATCGCTCAGATCGAAAAGCAGTACGGCCAGGGCGCAATCATGCAGATGGACGAGCAGCTATACGCCAAGATCGAGGGCATTGACACAGGCTCAATATCGCTCGATATCGCACTCGGCGGCAGGGGTATTCCTCGCGGCAGAGTATCCGAGCTGTTCGGGCCCGAGTCGTCCGGCAAGACAACCCTCGCGCTTCACGTCATTGCCAGCGCTCAGCGGGCAGGAGGCGTCGCCGCGTTTATCGATGCCGAACATGCCCTGGATACCACGTGGGCAAAACGGCTCGGCGTCGATGTCAGCAGCCTGCTCGTCAGCCAGCCCGATACCGGAGAGCAGGCCCTTGACATCGTCGAGATGCTGGTCAGCTCAAATTCGGTAGACGTTATTGTGGTGGACTCCGTGGCCGCACTGACACCTAAGGCAGAGATCGAAGGCGAGATGGGCGCCAGCCACATGGGACTGCAGGCCAGGTTAATGAGCCAGGCGATGCGAAAGCTCACCGGTGTCATCAATAAGAGCAAAACCGCCCTCATCTTTATAAATCAAATCCGCATGAAAATCGGCGTGATGTTCGGCAACCCGGAAACCACAACCGGCGGAAGGGCCCTGAAATTTTACAGCTCGATACGAATCGACCTGAGACGAATAACAACCATCAAGGACGCCAGCGGCGCCGTTGGCTCCAGGATCAGGGCCAGGGTGGTAAAGAACAAAATCGCGCCGCCTTTCCGTGACAGCGAGTTCGATATTATGTTCGACTGCGGAATCAGCTACGAGGGCGACCTGCTCGATTTGGCCACCGACTGCGAGGTCGTCGATAAAAGCGGCGCCTGGCTCAACTACGG